>Ga0209810_1000648_pt1 | contig 69163 bp, 57 predicted proteins | sample Coa_R1_7_FD_187159 | JGI IMG/M metagenome (GOLD analysis project Ga0209810, IMG submission 187159) | Surface soil microbial communities from Centralia Pennsylvania, which are recovering from an underground coalmine fire - Coalmine... | ecosystem: Environmental > Terrestrial > Soil > Unclassified...
CGGCTCTTTATGCCAGACAGGAGTTCAACCTCGACTTGAGCCTTGAACTCCGAGGTGAATGTACGACGCTTGGACATCCGGGCAATCCTTCGGATAGGAGGGTCCTTCATTTGCCCTACTGTCCAATACTAGAGCGTGGGATGCACTTGGGTCCTCTTGAGGAGATAGGCCAGTCGCTCATTAGAGGCTTGGTGCTCGCTTTTTAGCGAGCCCAAAGCGGTCATCAGCCTCAAGGTCCTCTCTCGATGCAGGCAAAAAAGGGCATAATACCCTCTAACGTCCCCGGCATTTCCTTCCTCTTCCCCGAGTGAGGCGCACGAAACAGCCGCCCGAACAATACACCCACCGGATACTGACCCGTCCCGGATGGGAACTCGCACCCAAGGAGAAGGAAGATGGTTGACAAGATCGCTCTGCTCAAGAAACTCACTCTGACAACGCTGACCGCCGGCACGCTGGCGACCGCCCTACCGATGACTCTGCCGACCGCCGCCGCGCCTGGCCCGGACGTCCGCCAGACCCAGGAACAGATCGCCTGGCATACCGACCTGAGCGCGGCCCTGCGCGACGCCCGCAGCACGGGCAAGCCGATCCTGCTGGTCTTTGAGGCCAGTTGGTGTCCCTATTCACGCCGTATGGAGCGCGAAACCTTTGCCGATAGCACGGTCATCGCTCTGTCCCGCGACTTCCATTGCGTGAAGGTGGACGGCGACACGGACTACGGCAAGGCGCTGATGCGCCAGTACAGCGTGGATGCGTTCCCGACAACCCTGCTGCTCGATAGCTCCGGCAGCGTGCAGGCCCGGATGCGCGGATTACAGACAGCAGACGCCCTGGCGCAGCAGATGCGCGCCGTCGCTCCCGCCCGTATCGCCTGGCAGAGCAGCCTTTCCGACGCCATGGACGAATCCCGGCGCACGGGCAAGCCCATCCTGCTGGTCTTCCATGCCGACTGGTGCCCGTTCTGCCGCCGCATGGAGCGCGAGACCTTCGCTGACCCGACCGTCGCCCGCCTGTCCCGCAACTTTATCTGCGTGAAGGTAGACACGGAGACCGCGTATGGCAAGCAACTGTGCGAGGAGTATGCCGTGGACGCCTACCCGTATGTGATCTTCTTCAGCGACCCGAACACCATCGTCAAGACCATCGAAGGGTTCCAGTCGCCGGACGCATTCGTCGAGAGCATGCGGAAGGTTCTCTAAGAACTCGTTCTAACACCGGGCCAAGTTCGTTCCCCTTGATAGAATGTAGGCGCGGAGGACGCGCTGCGAGTATGCAGATCCAGATTAGAGGAGGGGACCTATGGACCCCGTTGAGGATACCAGACCGCTGTTCTACCTGACGCGCGAAGAGATCCTGCTGCTTGTGGAGGCTGTTGCCGCGCTTCCAAACCAGGAGGCGGACACCCTGCTGCACCGGCTGGCAGAACTCTATCGCAGTGTCGCCGCAGAACCGGCGGCGCAAGTTGAGGTATGTTTCTCCGAAGATGCGCTGCTTTCCCGGCCCGGACGGTTCCTATTCAAGCGGACCCCGGCGGTGGTGCGCTAGGCGCTCTCCTTTGCGGAGAGGCGGGCGATGTTCCCGCCTCTCCGTTTCCAACAACCCGGCCAGGCTCAGGGAGCGGGAAGCTTGCTGATCGCCGCGCCGATGGCCTGTGCCAGCCGGGCCACCAGCCCACCCGGATCGGACTTCACGCCTTCCACCGTGATTGGGGTGATTACATCCTGACCGTCCCGGCGCAGCCGCAGCGTGGCTCGTACGCTCTCCCCGGTCACGGTGTACTGCACCACCGGACGCAGCGCTCGGCTCAACTGATCGGCATCCACGAACACCGCACTGCCTTTCTCCGCACCGACGCGAACTCCCGGCTCATAGCGGTCGCGCAGGGCGGAACGCAAGCGCTCCTCCAATCCCAGGTCGTCGTCGCCGCTGGCCGTGTTGCTCATGCGGGGACGAAGTAGTTGCGGCAGGGGCGTGGGCAGGACGATAGAGTCCTGTGCGCCCGCCGCGTAGGTATCGAGTATCATGACGCGATATCCTACCCGGATGCCGTTCGCGCCCGTCATCCAGTTGGCTTACTCCGTGCTGGAGAGCGTTGTCTGCTGGCGCAGCGTCGCATCGGTGTTGAGTTTCGCCAGGTCGGCGGTGCTGGCAAAATTGGCGTCGCGGGTCAGGTAGCAGTAGAGGCTGTTCTCGATGGGCAGCGCAACCCCGTGCCCGGCCAGGTAGACACGGCCACATCTTCGGGACGCGCTTTCCGGCGCACGGTTTCAAACGCCTGGATGAAGTTGGCGCGGGTGGGCGAGAGTGGGGCAGGCAGGCCCGGGCTGTCCCTTGTGTCGGCGGTGGTCAGCAGCAGCAGCGTGACGTTCTCTGCTCCGAAGAAGTGCCTGGCTCCGCGCTGCAAGGCGGCGGCGAAGCGCACGGCGTCCTGGGCGGCAAAGTGCAGATGCAGCTCCGGCGCGGCATAGGCGTTGATGCCGGCCACAATCGCGTACAGGTGCCGGGTCACCTTCGTTTCGCCGGGCGCGGCGGCGCTGACCACTACGATTCCCCGGGCCGGCAGCCAGCCGGCAGCATTGTAGGGCACGACCCGCACCGTGTTCGGCCCGTTCGCACGCCAGGTCGGGGCGGAGGCGAGGTCGAGCGACAGGGCGAGCGTGGGCGCGTCAGGCTTTCGCCGGTCCGCCGGTCGGGCGTCTTCGAGGTAGAGCGCATCGTTGACGTAGACCTGTACCTTGCCGATGCCGCCGCCCAGATTGTGCAGCGTGACCTGAAGCCGGGTTCCGTCCATCTGCTGGCTGACGACTTCAGGAAAGAGCGGGACATCGGTGAAGGCGTCCACCTGGCGCAGGGGCTTGCGCTGGAAAATCTTGCTGAGCAGGCCGGGCTCGTAGTAGCGTTCTTTAAGCTGCGACAGGTCAATGGAGCGGTTGCCGACGGCCCAGTGCAGGCCGGAAACGCTGCCGCCGTTGGAGGCATCGAAGCGGCCCTGCGGGTCCACGACCGCCCAAGCGCCATCATCGAAGCTGAGCATCTGGCACAATTCGTTGCCGGTGTCCGCCTCCCACAGCCCTGTTGTGCCGTCCACACTATCGGTGAGCACATACTTGCCATCCGGGGAGAAGGCTACCGAGAAGACAGCGTCTGTTCCCGTTTGCGCGATTAGCCTGGGCCGACTGTCCGGCAGGTTCTGGGCGGAGGGCTTTTGCGCCACCGGGCTATTGCTCTTGATCGGAGACTGTCCGCGCACAGGAGATGCCCACAGCAGGATCGGCAGGATGGCTGCCAGCAGGCAGCGGAAAACCCGAAAAGAAAATGGGGACATGGTTTTCATCTTTTCTCCAAGCAAGAAGCACAGCAGACCGGACAGCCGGGCTTTCAAACGGCAAATCGGGCTTGCAGGCAGTTCCGCGACAGGCACGCCGAAGGAACCTGGCTCTATCTCCCCCAACACCAGGTTCCTGCTATCTCCAGTCTCCAATAGCGATGAAGGGCGACCAGAAGTAGGGATGAGCAGTCTCCTGCTGCTTGAGCAGGCTCACCTCCGCCAGACGCAGTGCCTCCGCCACGCCCTTGCCCGCCTTCAACTCCTCATAGAACCGCTCCATCAGCGTCGTCGTGGCCGCATCCGACACCTCCCACAAACTGGCTACAATGGACAGGCTACCAGCCTTGGAGAAGCTGTTGGCCAGGTGCATAGCCTCATTGCCCGGCGTCTTGCTGCCCAGGGCCGTCTGGCAGGCGCTCAACACCGTCAGACGAGCCGGGTAGTGGTCCAGGCCGTAGACCTCGCCAAGCGTCAGCTTCCCGCCGTTGGCCAGCACCAGGTAGCAGGCGTTGATGTCGGTCTCATTGAGCACCCCATGGGTGGCAAAGTGGGCTATCTGCACATCCGAAGGCAGATGCTCCACCTGCGCCTTGGTCGCCTGCGGGCCAACGTACATCCGGGGTTGGGGAAACAGCTTGCTGATGGCCCTGACTTCCTGCTCCGCTCCGGGCAGCGTGCCGTCGGGGTTGCCGAAGGCGGCCAGATGTCCGACGCCTCGGCCTCTGGGTCCTGCCGCCAGGATCCGGCTCAGCAGTCCCAGGCGCGGCAGCATGAGAGTGGGTTTCTCCTCCGCCAGAAACCGCAGCCGTTTGTCCGGCGTCTCGGTCGCCAGCGCCGCAAACGGCAGATAGTGGAGAAGGCCGGAGGGGATGATCACCACGGTTTCGGCTTTGTCTATGTCGGCCTTGACGGGGGCAATCAGGTAGCCGTAGAGGGCTGTCAGCGTCTCCCGCAGCGGCTTGGCCTGCGCGCTGTTCCAATCCCAGTTCCGCAGGTTCAGCGCCAGGGTGTTCTGGCCACTGACAGGACGGGCACGGGCCTTCTCCGCTCGCTCCATCTCGGCTCGGAAGCTCCGGACCAGCCCCTCCAGCCTGGCGCGCGGCAGGGGCATTCCCCGCGCCTGAATGCCCTCCCGCGTCACCACGAAGGTGACCAGCGCGTTCTCCAGCGGCATATAGGCCAGCACTACCACGTTGGGAGGCAGGTCGCGCCGCAGGTCCTCCACATCATCTACTTTGACCCTCAGCAGCTCGGCGTAGTCCGGATAGGCGCTTGCCACCGCGGTATAGGTCCTCAGCGACTCGGCCCGGTTATGGGCAATAAGCTGGGTGAGGTTCTCGATCTTAGCCTTGTCCTGCTGAGCCTCCGGCTTGGATAACTCCGCTAGTCTGAGCTTCTCCTGAGCCGCTAACTCCTGCTCCAGGCTCTCGGTCTTGCTTAGCAGGGCGTTGAGCTTGGGATCGTTGACCTGGATGGAACTTAAGCGCAGCCCGTCGAGCAACTGCTTGCTCTTAGCCCGTTCCAGGTAAGTCAAGGCTTGGGCCACGTTTCCTTGCTCCACCAGCAATCCAATGAGGGCTTCATAGACGGCCACTTTGTTGCCCGCATGTAGGTAAGTCAGTCGGTCTTGTGCCTGGTCGGCGATGTTGGTCCGAATGCTCTCCAGGTAATCAATGGCTTTCTGGTAGGCGGTGATGGCCTCTTGGGTACGTTTCTGGGCCTTGTAGGCATCCCCCAAGCCCCATTGGCAGCGGAACAGCAGGTCGGGATCGGCTACGGCTTCGGCCAGCTTATGCGCCTGCTCCAGGTTTTCCATCGCCCTCTGAGGCTGACCGATGGAGTAGCAGACGATGCCAATGTTGGTGAGGGTTATGGTTTCTCCAGGCTTGTCCTGGACTTCTCTAAGTATCGGCAGGGCCTGGTCGTAGTAGTCGAGCCCCTTCTGCGGCTGATCGGTGCTTACATAGACACTGCCGATGTTGGCAAGTGTGACGGCTTCTCCTCCTTTGTCCTGCACTTCTTTGTATAGCTTCAGGGCTTGGTCATAATACTCCAATGCCTTCTGCGGCTGACCTAGCTCAGAGTAGACATTGCCGAGGCCGTTGAGGGTATTAGCCTCAAACTGCTTGTTACCCACCGCTCTGTGTAGCGGCAAGGCTTTCTGCAAGTATTCTAGCGCCTTCTGGGGCTGCCCCAGCTTCCCGTAGACAATTCCAATGTTAGTGAGGGTGCTGGCTTCTCCCCGTCTGTCCTGAACGGCCTGCCAGATGGACCCGGAGACCCATAGCACGATCCTGGGCGTGACGGCCCGCCGGGAGGACGGCGCGACGCTTCAGTTCGCGCCCCGCTACGTTCTGGACGCTACCGACCTGGGCGACGTGCTGGCGCTGTGCGGCCAGGAGGGAACCGATTGGGTGATGGGCGCGGAGAGCCGCGCCGCCACCGGCGAGCCGGATGCGCCGGCAACGGCCCGCCCCGACTGGGTTCAGCCCTTCACGTTTCCCTTCGCCCTGGACTGGTCGCCGGCTACTCGCGCCACCAACGTGATCCCGCGCCCGGCCCGCTACACGCAATTGAAAGCCGAGCAGAAGTATGCCATCCGCTACGGGGCTATCACGGGCGTTTTCCAGGGGCAGGCTCCCTGGTGGACCTATCGCCGCCTGCTGGCCGCCGCCAACTTCGCCGACCCGCGCATCGCGTCCGATCTGAGCATGATCAACACGCCGGGCAACGACTATCACGGCGGCAACCTGCTGGGGCTGAGCGCGGCGGAGCGGCAGGCGACTCTGGCGCGGGCGCGCGAGGTGGCGCTGGGCTACGTCTACTGGCTGCAACCGGGCTATGGATTTAGCCGCGTTGCTGGTAGACTAAGGGCATGAATACCTTAGCCTGCCCGCACTGCGGCAACACAATCGATGTCATCAAGTTCGGAACCAGCCGCTCCGATTCCGATCGGTATCGCTGCCCTGGCTGTGGCAAGACGTTCACGCCCACGGCCAACCTCCGCACCATGACCGCCGCCAAAGAAGAGCAAATCCTGGCGCTCTTACAAGAACGGGTCTCCCAACGCGGCATCGCCCGAGCGCTGAAGGTCGGGCGTCAAACCAGTCGCGCGATCCGCAAAAAGGGGCCGAGCGGGTAGAAGCCCGCCTAAAACAGCACACGCTCGCTCGCCTGCCTGCTCCGCAAGAGGACGTGATCGAGATAGACGAACTCTGTCTGCGGCAGTCGCCTGCGTTCTGGGTCTGGAGCGCGGTGTCGCGACTGACCCGGCAGGTGTTGGGATTTGTGCTGGGCGCCCACACCGCTCCGATGCTTGAGTTGACGTGGTCGGACGTGCCTGCCGACTATCAGGACAAGCCTGTCTGCACGGATCACCGGGGTGCTTACGAGCGGTTTTTTCCGGCCTCCCAACACCAGGCGTGTGACAAGGGCAGCGGCCTGACCAGTATGGTCGCCTGGTGGGCGCGCAGGCCCAGATGCTGATGTGGTCCCTGGACGGAACGCTGCGCTATCTGCCCATTGAGGCCCTCTGGGACGGCAAGCAGTATCTGCTCCAGCGGTTCCAGAGCGCCGTCTTCACTCCCGCCAGCCTCAGCCGCCTGGCAGATGAGACCAGCCCGGACTGGACGGTGCTGGGGCTGGGCGTGTCGAAGGAGCATCCCGGCTTCACCGCCCTGCCCGCCGTGCCGGAGGAATTGCGCGGCATTGTGCGGCAGGGACCTGGAGACGGCGCGGGCGTGCTGCTGGGAACGATTCTGCTGGACGAGGCGTTCACCCTGCCCGCCTTAAAAGCCGCCCTGCTCAACGGATACAAAGCCCTGCATATTGCCAGCCACTTCGCCTTCCGGCCCGGCGACGAGACGCGCTCGGTCCTGCTGCTGGGCGACGGCGCGCCGCTCTCCCTGGCCGACTTTGACCAGAAGCCGCCGTCCACGCTATTTCGCGGGGTGGAGTTGATCTGCCTCTCCGCCTGCGACACGGCGATGGGCGGGCAAGGAGCGGACGGCAGGGAGGTAGACGGGCTTTGGCGTGCTGGCGCAGCGCAAAGGGGCGGATGCGGTAATGGCGAGCCTGTGGCCGGTGGCGGACGCCAGCACGCAGGTGCTGATGCGGGCCTTCTACCGTATCCGCCAGCAGCATCCGGGCCTCTCCAAGCTGGAGGCCCTGCGGGAGGCGCAGCTGGCGCTGTTGACGGGCAGCATGAAGGAGACGGGGCCGAACCCGCAGCGCAGCCAGGTGGTGAGCGGGCCGGAGCCGGAAGAGGCGGGGCGTCCCCGGTTCCAGCCGGACCCAAACGCGCCCTACGCGCACCCCTACTACTGGGCGCCCTTCATCCTGATCGGCAACTGGCGATGAAACGAAAGTTTCAGCCCAGGCATAGCCTCTGTGAGCGCGCCCTTCTGCCGGATAGCAGAATCAACGATTGCGTCACGATCTGCAATCCCTGGGTGCGCTCACTGTCGGCGTTTACTGTGGCGCTTGTAGCCGTTCCCTTTCCTGGATGCCCCCGCCAATTCGAAAATGAGTGTCTATTCTTAGCGCCAGTTGCCAATGAGGATAAAGGGCGCCCAGTAGTAGGGATGCGCGTAGGGCGCGTTCGGATCGGGCGTGAAGGCGGGCAGCCGACCGGAGACCGTCCCGGAACTGCTGACACGCCGGGTACGGGGCGCGTTGGCGCCAGCATCGGGCGCAGTCTCGGAGCGGCCCAACAGCGTCAACTGCGCCTCCCGCAGCGCCTCGATCTTGGGCATACCGGGATGGAACTGCCGGATCTGATAGAAGGCGCGCATCAGCAGCTCCGTGCTCTTATCCGCCACCGGCCACAGGCTGGCGATCACCGCGTCCGCGCCCTTGCGCTGCGCCAGCACGCCAAAGCCCTCGACCTCTCTGCCGTCGGCATCCTTGCCGCCGGTCGCCGTGTCGCAGGCCGAAAGCGTCAGCAGGTTCACGCCCTCGAACAGGTAGCTGGGCATCTGCTTGATCTCGGCCAGGGAGAGGTGGCTGCCGTCGCCAAGCAGCAGGAACGAGTCGGTTTCGTTGCCGGGCCGGAAGGCGAAGTGGCTGGCAATATGCACGATCTTGTAGCCGTGTCCCAGCGCCGATTTCATGGCGGGCAGCGTGAAGTCTGTATCCAGCATGACCGTTCCGGGCAGGATGCCCGCGCCGCCCTGCTCTCGGATGATCCCGCGCAACTCTTCGGGAACGGCGGTGAGAGGGTTAAAACCGGGATAGGCGCGCGAAACTCCCAGGCCCAGCGCGGTCCATTGCGCGTCCACGTCATGTTCCAGGCGGTTGAGGCTGGCCGGGGTGAAGAGGGCGTTCTTGAAGCGCTCGATCAGGTACTGCTTGCCGTCGTAGAGGGCGGCGACAGGCAGATAGCGCAGGGTGCCGTCCAGGGACCACATCAGAGTCTGCGCCTGCGCGCCCGCCAGGTCTTTCTCGACCGGGCCGACGAGAATATCATAGAGCTCTTTCGCTAATGGGCGCGGGTCCAGGCGCGGGTTCTGGAGCGCCTCACGGAAGGCAAGCACTCTCGTGTTGAGGTCGGCGGCCCCGATGGGATAGGTACGCGCCACCTGCGTATCCGGCGTGACCAGCAGGAGGGAGAGCGTCTTCTCGCCGACGAGCGTATAGAGGGCAACGCTGTGGTTCTGGAGCTTGCGAAGGGTGGTCGTGATCGCCTCGACATCGCGCAGGGTGTCCAGGCGGTTCGCCACGCCTGTATTCTTGGCAAATTCGGCGGCGAGCGCATCCAGGAACTTCTGGAATTCGTGGCTGGCGGCAACGCGGTCCTTATCCAGCGTAGCCAGGCGTGCCTCCTCGGCGGGCGTGCGGTTCTTCTTGGCGTAGAGGGCACTGAACTCGAGGCCGATGGCAGTAACGCGGTCACTGATTTCCCGGTAGCGCTTGTCCCATTCGGCCTCGCGGGGCGTATAGTCGGCATGGCCGCTCGGTCCGGCTTCGTTCTGATCACGACGCACGAACTCGAAATACTCCTCCTGCTTGAGCAGGCCGAGCACCTGCTGGGCTTCGGGCAGGCGACCGTCTTGAATGAGCAGGTCCGCCAGTGTGCGATAGGTATCGCGATTCGCCTCCAGAAAGCCTTTCTGTATGTCCTTATCCAATCCCTTGATGTCGGCTCGGATAGCCTGATAAGCATTGACCGATTGCTTGCCATAAAAGATAGCCAGCCCGCGATTGCGAATCTCCTTCCAAACCCACATCAGGTTGTTGAGTGTAACGGCTTCGTCGTTCCGGTCTTTGACTTCCCGTCGGATGGCTAAAGCCTGCTCGTAGTAACCGATGGCCTTCTGGTACTGGCTCAGGTTGTCGTAGGCTAAGCCCAGGTTGTTGAGATCAATCGCGGCATCTTTACGCCTCAACAGCCTGTCTATTTCAAAGGCTGCCTGGTAATGTAAGATTGCCTGGTCATAGTCGTACCGATTGTTAAGACTCTTAGCGAAGAAAAAATGCATGTCGGCTAAGGCAATACGCAACTGGTTGCGGTCTTCTTCGCGAGTGAACGCTTTCAGCTTGGCCTCCAGCAATTGCTGCCCTTCGACGAAGCGTTCCATCGTCCGGTATATCTGTGCCATGGAGGTTGCGTACAGGACATTATCAGGAGCCTGTTCCATCGCCTGGCGCTCGTATTCCAGCGCTTTGGCATAGTCTTTTGCCTGGTACGCCTCCACCGCTTTCTGATTCCAGGAGGCGGCTGTCTCCTGCGGCGTCTGCGCCCACGCCGGAGTTCCTGAGGCTATCACGATTGCCGCGATGAGCAGCAGTATACAGGGATGCGTTCTCATTTTGTTTCTTCCTGTTGTTTCTTCCTGCTACGGCCCGACTCTGCCGCTTCCTGGCGGAGCACGGAAAACGGCTCTTGCTACAGTCAGGTCCGAGAGGGAGAACCGGTTGGATTCTCCCTCTGCGGGAGCGTTGCCCACCGTTATCTGCCGCAGCGATGGGATTTCGGGCCGGACTGCGCCGATAGAGAGCACAGCCGGCCCTGTGTGCTTACTCGTCCAGTTCCCAGGTCATGGTTCGACCTTCGGGCACTTCAATGGTCCTGGGTCCCCACGTCCTCTCGCTGCCATCGTCGAAATTGGCCTTGCCGTACATCTCATAGCTGGCCGGGTCGGCGTAGCGGTAGAGGTCGCCCCACGGACCAACCGTCCCGGTATAGTTGCCATCCACGAAGATCTCGATATACCAGGGAGTATGGTTATCAACATGGATTCGGCCCGTGCCGCCGCGCCTCCTCGGCCCGCCTTTGCCCGCCGGCGCCGGAGTCCGGGCGTTGACCTTGTTCGGCCCGGCAGGGGTCTTGATGTGGGTATCCTCCGTGCCGCGTTCTCTGACGACCATAGCTTTGGTCATGATGCGACTTTGCTGGCGCTGCTTGGCCGTGACGCTGGTAGACATCAAGGCGAGACAAGCCACGACGACAGCCAGGATAGAGACAAAAACCAACGCTCGTTTCATAGGTCTTTTCCTCCTTGAGAATGGGCAACGCACTGTTGCCCTGGGTAGCCATTGCAGGAGACATCTCCAGGCGCTCACGGCGTCGCCGCACTGCCGCCGGGAAGCACCAGGAAATGCAAGCTAGAGGTGGCCCAGCCGCCCAGCGAAAGGCTCCGCGCGCCGGCCCGGTCTCTCTGCACTGCGCTGATGAGCAACTGCCCCAGCGGAGTCTCCGCCTCTTTTGCGCCGCGCGCTTTGCCCCGGGGAATGCCGCGCGACCGGAGAGTCTCGGGGTCCAGGAGCGGGCTGAAATCCGCCTCGTTCTCGGTAGCGATTGCCTTGAAGGTTTCCAGGCCGGCTGGCTCGGTCACCTCAAACACCGTGTATTTGCCATTGCTGTCCTTGAGCGCGATCCACTTGTCCCGATGTTCCGGGTCTGCCGGGAGATAGTTGTTCGTCTTCTCGCTAGGCAGCGGCCAGACCGGGGCGATCTTGCCGTCGGGTTGCAGGTCGAGGATGGTGACATAGGCGCCCGCCGTCCCGCTGTTCTTTACTTCCACCCGGAAGTAGTCGCCGACCTTCATCGGGATCTCGCCGCCTGCGGTCGGCTTGCGCGGTTCCCGATCCGCCTTCCAGACCTTGTTCTTGCCGGTCGGGTCCAGCGGGTCCGGGTCTACATCGCAAGCTATGATCCGCACTTCTACCTTATAGGGCGAATTGGCGTCCGCCTCATGCAGCGCATTGAGCAGCCGGCGGCGCGATTCCCGCCGAAGGGCCTCCTGAAGGCGCTCCGGCAGCTTCACATCCTCGGAGAGCACCTGCGCATACGCGTCGGAATCTCCCAGTTGGACCGTCAGGAAGGAGCCGTCCTTCCGCTGCAGCATCACGCTGTCGGGCGCGCCGGGATCGCTTCCGCGCAGAACAAGATTCCTGGCCTCCGTTCCTGCGCTCCCCTTTTCGGTCACGCGGACATCCCAGACGTCAGCCTCATTTGCTCGGCGGGTTGCGGTCATCGTTCCGTTGAACGCTTCTGCAGGCGGAACGATCCGAATATCCCATCCCTCCTGGCCGCCATTTTGAACGATAGCCACCAGCTTGTTGGTTTTCAGCTCGTCCAGAGCCGTCGCGATCTTATCCCGGCGGGTGCCTGCCGGAATGGCGCTGAGGTCAACTCGCAGCGGATTGTCCTGATATACCTGGCTTGTGATGACGGCGCGGGCATCGCGCAGGTCCTCCATCTTCTTGCCCGGCATCAGATGATCGACCTTCAGCACGGAGAACGTCGGGCCGACTGCGATGATCTCGGCGTCTCTGGCGATAGGCTGGGCGCTCTTGGGGTCCTTGGTTCCACGGGGAAATATGTCCAGCTTGGAGCCCTCGGTCATCCCCATGAGGAAACCGGCCTGCAGGCGTGGGACTTTGCCGTCATAAAGCTCCACCAGGATAGTTGGCTCGAGTCGGATGATCCCGCCGCCAAACAGGACTTGATCGATCTCGCCCTCTAGCTGCGGGCTCTGATCGAGCTGCTTTTCCTGCATTATCGTGCGGATGCGCTCAAGGACATCGCGATAGGTCGTCTTGTCGTTGGCCTCGGTGAATGCCTTGCAAAGCGCGTAGGACAGCGATCCCATGTACTTATCCGTGTGCTTGCCGCTGTGCCCCTGATCCTCGACCTCGACCTCGCTATCCACCTGATCGCTGCGGCAGGCCGCGATGGCCACATATCCCAATCGCGCCACTTCGCCGGGGCCGAGCAACCCGCCCGCCTTATCGCTGCTGCTTGCCGGACGGACCGCCCGTGCAGGAATAGGTCGGTCAAAACCGCGCACCAGCATCCTGCCGCGGGTGATCGTCCCGGAATGGCAGGAGTCGAATGACAGCGTCACGTTGCCCGGCTGCTTTTGATGCAGCTCCTCCAGGAGCCGAGCGATCTCCTTGTCCCTAATGTCGTTGGAGCCATCGAATACCGAAATATAGTCCGAGGGAACTAGCGTCTGGTCGCGGCCAGTGACCTCATCCTGCGCATCCTCTACCTGAGAACCATGGCCCGAATAGTGGAAGAACACGATATCCCCCGGCTGGGTCCGGTTGATCAGGAAGGACCGAAACGCATCCAGGATGGCCTTTTTGGTGGTTTGCTTTGGCTCCTTCAAGATAGTCACCTCATCGAAATGGAGCTTGTTCTTCAACAAGTCCGCGAGCGCCTCCACATCGGGGGTGGTATCCAGGTTGTGCGCATCCTTCTCCTTGTCGCCGCGCTCATACCCGTTGACGGCGACGAGCAGGGCGCGCTTCCTGGGGGTGCCGGCCTGCCCCCTGGCAATGGGCGCAAGCCAGCCTAAAGCGAGCAGAATGCCGGCAAGCGCATACAACGTAGCTCTCATGGTGTCCTCCTTGTCTTGGCCGAAGCCGCAATGCACGGCGTGATCACTTTGCTGCAGGGTTCTCCGCCGATTGCGCCGTCGCGCCAACGGCCTTCAGCGCGGCGGCGGCATCGAGCTTGCCATATCCCCAGCGCGGGTTGGGCGTCTCTCCGGTGAACTCATCATGCGTGGCCGTGCGCCGGAGTATGTCGCGAATCTGGGATGCGTCGAGGGTAGGATCTTTCTGAAACATCAGCGCAATGATCCCGGCGACGTAGGGCGAGGCCGCGCTGGTGCCCTGCCATGCCAGGTGCAAGCCATCTTTGGTCGCAAAATAGTCCTTGCCCATCTCCTTGAGCAGAATACAGTCTCTGGCAGCCGAGGAGATCGTGTAGCGCGCGGGCGCGATGACCTCGGGTTTTACCATCCCATCTCTGCGAAAGCCGGGACTCGAATAGTAGGATAACGCGCCGGGCTTGAGATTAAAGTAGGTGTGGGAGCCCTTCACGTTCTCCCAGGAATTGCGGAAGTCGTAAGAACCAACGGTGATCACGCTGCTGGCGTTGCCGGGCGTGCCGATCAGGGCGGAAGCGAGCGCACCTTTGCCAAAACTGGCCTCGTCCGGAAAGGGAAGATAGAGGTCGAACTGTCCGCTGCTTACTTTAGCCGAATTGCCGCTGCCAAAGATTAGATAGCTGCCCGCTTCCAGCCAGAGGCTGAGCCGATCCGTTGGCGGATCATGCGCCAGAGGGCTTTCGACGGCGGGACGATGCACCGCTTGACGAATGACTCCTATATCCTGGGGCTTGGCCGATAGCTTTGCTTGCAGATCCCCTTTGGCATCGCGGAAGAGCAGCAGGAAGATGGGGTGATGCTGCGCATCGGCCCAGGGCTTATCCGTCCGCGTGAGCGCCAGCAGCCAATCATCTGCGTGGTTAAAGTAGGCGGTCAGCAGCGTGTTCCGTTTTACGAAAAGCTCGGTAGGCAGGCTATCAATATCTTGCTGCCCCTCGCGCACCGGCCCGAAGGTGCCGCCTGCATGGAACGTATTACGGCCTTCGTTTCCGGCGCTGGCACAGACGGCCTGGCCCGGCTTGCCCTTGCCGAGAAGCTGATCCAGGTTGAGCTCCTCCGCATCACTGCCGTCGTGGGCTGAGTCGTGATGTCCAAAGCTCATATTGATGACAATGGGCTGATGGCGGGCTTGGGCCTGTTCCAGCATCCAGCGCGCCGCCTCCGAAGTGTAGGGGCCGATTCCGCCCTGCGCTTCTACGTCAGGCGGAGCCGCCTTCACGATAATTAGATCGGCTTCGGGAGCCACGCCGGTGTACGTCCCCGCGGGAACCCCATTGGCGGTCGCGCGCCCATTGCCTGCCGCGACGCCGGCGCAGGCCGTCCCATGTCCGAAGCGATCCACAGAGTTTACGGTGCCCTGCCCACGCAGCGCTGCCGTGATCTGATCCCCGGTATAGAGCGTGCCCAGCGGCTTTCCGGTGGCTTTGTCCTCCAGCGGCGGCTTTGTGCCCACCTTGCCTCCCGTTTTGGCCCACGAAGGGTCGTACATATCCCAGAGGGCGACGATGCGCGAGGAGCCATCCGGCTTAATGAAATCGGGATGACGCCAATCGATCCCGGTGTCAATAATGCCGACAAGCACGCCTTTGCCGGTCAGACCCTGCCTGTCGAAGGCATTGAGCAGGTGTTCCTCGCGCGAAGGACCGGCTCGGGCCAAAGTGGGGCGTTCCTGAGCTAAAGGAGGCTGTGGGATATGCTTGATGGGTATCAGCGCGATGGCCCGCACGAATCGCACGTCCGCCAGGTCTTTCAGCCGGAGAACGGGCACCGTCGCGAAGACAAGATCGCCCTCTTGAAACCGGATCGCGGCTCCCGCCCTTTGCAGCGCCTTCGTATCTGCTGGAGCCGCAACGGTAATGGAGACGGCAACAGAGGGGTTCTTGTCATCGCTGCGGATGCCAAATCGCTCTCTCAACTCCTTCTCCGTAAACCATGCGCCGGGCTTCTCTTCCCGTGTTCCGGCATATTGCTGATAGAGCGCAGACAACTCCGGCGAGAGCTTGGCTGTGGAGTCACCACGCGCCGGCCCCGCTGGAAGCAGGCTGGGGCCTGTGGCAAAGCCGGGAAGCGGCGGCTGCCCTGGGGCTGTGCCTGTCGAGAGCATCCAGAGGAAAAAGGCGCCAATCCATGCGTAGGACTTGCGCCGCCAGGAACATACCCATTTCATAAAGGAACCTCCTGTGCCCGCATCACGGGCGAATGATTGAGAGCTTGCCTGGATGGGCAAGGAACACAATACAGCACTCTGTAGTGTAACCCGGATAAAGCCGCCCATCACAGCGCCTTTGATACAAATGCGCCGTGAATTGGGTCACATATTGTGTTCTGCTGGGCAGCAGATGTGATGCGGATGGACGAAGCAATGAAACCAGCCGCACAATGAGGTATGTCAAAGTGGAAAACCAGAAGCAATAACCGCGTAGGACTAAACGTCATTATAACGTTTTCCCAATTACAAGGCAACAAATTTTACAAGTACGCCCGGAGCCCTCGCCTCCTCCTCTCCTCACAGATAGGCTCGCTTGATTCGCTGGGAAGGAAAAAGCGTTGTCTTCCCCGGCCCTGCAAGCACGCCGCCATTTCGTGCAGCGCTGCCTGGCGCCAGGAAAAGTGGGTGCATTGGCCCTCCTGCGGAGAACAGTCCCGGCTTAACCAGGATAAATTCACGGCGGTTTTGCAGATTCAGGGTTGCCTTCAGCAGCATCTCCCTGTATAATGCCAGATACTGATCTCATTTTAGCGGGGCTTGCTTCCAGCAGGTGGCGCGGTGGGAGCGCCGTGAGCGCGCCGGGGAAGAAAGAAGAAGGAGAATAAATGATGTGCCGTCCTCTTTTCCAATTGGTGCTTATCAGCCTGTTGCTGGCCTGCTTAGCATGGAGCGCGCAGGGGAAGGAGGGAGGGTCGCCTTCGCCGTTATCGCAACAGGCCGCCCCCGAGTTCCATGCCATTGTGTGCGGCATTGACCAGTACAGTTCCCCTGAGCTCCATCTGCAATTTGCAAGCTCGGATGCCGATGCTATGGCGCGCGTCTTAAAGGTTGGTGCCGAGCACCTTTTTGGACCCGACCATGTTTATATCACTTTGTTAAAAGGAACGGTCAAAAAAGCGGATCTACAGGCTGCCTTCGCGCAGCGGCGCCAGATGAAACCCGGCGATGTACTCGTAGTCTATCTTTCAGGCCACGGAACCGCCCCGCAAGGGAGCTACTGCTATTTGACCAGCGAGGCTGTCTCCCGAGAGTTGATAAAGAACGACCCTTTACAGAGGCAAAAAGCGAGCGTCCAGAGCGAAGAACTGGTCGGCTGGCTACGCAACATACCGGCGCGCAAGCAGGTGATCGTCCTGGATACGTGTGAGGCCGGAGCGGTTGGCATGGCCGTGACGAACCCCGCCAGAGGGGCTGACGCTACCGATGAGGGAACGTCACGGCCAGCCCTACAGCAAGCCCTGGTGCGCCTGCAGGCAGCAACTGGTTCCTGGTGGTTGTTTGGCGCTGCTTCCGGTCAGATTGTGTATGAAAATCCTAAGATAGAGCATGGCCTACTGACGTTCGCCTTGTTGGAGGGAATGCATGGAGGAGGATTGCGGGAGGATGGGCTCGTAGACGTAGACCGCCTCTTCGAGTATGCCGTTTGCCGGGTGCCTCAGCTTGCCCACCGCATTGGCGGTTCACAGATTCCGGAAGTGGTGAAGCCTACTACCGGAAGTTTTGATATCGGCCAGCTCCCGGAGGCTGACAGGCCGCAAGTACCCGGCTTTGCCCCTGTTTTCGCGCGTCCTCTCTTGATGGATCCCAATGTGCTAGATGACAGCCTGAATCTGACTGCTGCCCTGGGCTCAGCCCTCGACGCAATACTGAATCCGCATCAGCCGCAACAAAGGGGCATCCCAGTTGTCGGGGCAAATAGAATCACTTTCGAGTCATCGGACGACCCGGATGCTTACCGGGTGCGGGGCACCTATACCGTTGATGGCGTCAATGGGGAGCATGTGCGCATTAAACTGGCTCTGTGGCACGGCAAGCAGCAAAAGGCCGCGCTTGAGACCGAAGGCGCCCGAAAGGATCTGGCTCCCCTTATAGAGCGCGTCGCGCAAACACTGGTTGATAGGGTGGAAAACCCGAAGGCGTCAATAGATAAAGGGATCAGGCTGGTTGTCAGCACTCAGGAGCTGGGCAGAGAGAAGCCTAAATGCTATGTGCTGGCGATTGGGGTGTCGGGTTACAAAATGCCTGAACTGCGTCTGAACTACGCACACAAAGACGCAGAAGAGCTCGCGCAGGTTTATCAGGATCAGAAGGGGGGGCTGTTTTGTGAAGTGGAGGTTAGAACGCTGGCTGATCCTCCGGAGACCATGCATCCACAGGCCACCCGCGGCAATATCATGGACGCTCTCGACTGGCTGAGCAAGCGCATGACACAAAACGACTATGCGGTTGTTCTTATCAGTGGGCATGGCATGCCCGATGACCAGGGACATTACTATTTCGTGCCACAGGATTGCGATCCAGAGCACCTGCTGCGGGACGGCGTGCGGTGGAGCGAAATCCACGATGTGCTGACGAATCTGCCGGGGAAAAAACTGCTTTTCCTTGACACCTGCCACTCGGGCGGATCGGATGGGACCGTGGTCAAGGATGCCAGCGGAGCCTACGGCCAGATCCTGAAGGAGGGTAACCTGGAGGGAAGCGGCTTGATTACCTTCGCATCCTGCATGCCCACAGAGGCCAGCGCGGAGGGGCCCCAGTGGCACCACGGCGTTTTTACCAAATACTTGCTGGAAGGACTGCGGGGCAAGGCCGATGCCGATGGCGACGGAGTGGTTACCCTGGCCGAGCTTGATAAGTACATCACGGATCAGGTAAAGGCAGAGAGGCCCCGGCAGCATCCTACGACGGCGCATCCACCATCGATCCCCAACGCGCTTCCGCTGGCGTTTGCGATGTCGAGCAGCAAGTAGAAGAAGGAGGACAGGTATCAGGTGCGGAGGATCGTATTATGACCGCCCCCTTGCCAACCGGCACCGTGACGTTTCTGCTCACCGATGTGGAGGGCAGCACGCAGCTCTGGGAGCAGTATCCGGAGGCGATGCAAGCCGCCCTCGCCCAGCATGACGCCCTTGCTGCCGAGTGTTTCGCCCGGCATAATGGCGTGCTGATCAAGAGCCGTGGGGAAGGGGATAGCCTCTTTGCCGTTTTTGCTCGCGCGTCCGATGCCATCGCCGCAGCCTGTGCCTTCCAGATCGGCTTGACGTCAGGCGACCCGCCCATCGCGCTTCCGCTGCGCGTGCGCATGGCCATCCATGCCGGGGAAGCTTGCCTGCGCGATGGGGACTACTATGGCCCGGTCGTCAATCGCTGCGCGCGCTTGCGCAACATCGGCCACGGCGGCCAGATCTTAGTCTCCCTGAGCGCGCAGGAGCTGGCCCAGGATACGCTTCCACCGAAGGTGCGCCTGCGCGACCTGGGCCTGCATGGGCTCCGGGATCTATCGCGCCCGGAGCGCGTCTTTCAGGTGATCCATCCGGACCTACGCGCCGACTTCCCTCCGCTCAAATCCTTGAGCGCCCTTGCCAATAACCTGCCCTTGCAGCTGACCAGCTTCATTGGGCGCGAGCGGGAGATAGCCGAGATCAAACGCCTGCTGCCGACGACGCGCCTGCTCACCATAACCGGCGAGGGCGGCTGTGGTAAGACCCGACTGGTATTGCAGACCGTCGCGGATCTGCTGGAGGAATATCCGGATGGCGTCTGGCAGGTGGAACTGGCCGGATTAGCAGAGCCGGCCTTCGTGCCGCAAGCGGTCGCGACGGCCCTGGGCCTGCAAGAGGTACCGGGACGCGATCTCACCCGAACACTCTCCGAGTATCTTCAACCCAGGCAGCTCTTGCTGATACTGGACAACTGCGAGCATCTCCTTCCGGCCTGCGCACAGCTCGCCACGACTCTGCTTCGCACCTGCCCGTATCTACGCCTCCTCGCGACCAGCCGGGAAGCCCTCGGCGTACCGGGAGAGCGAAGCTGGCGTGTTCCTTCCATGGCGGTGCCCTCGCAGAAGCGCCTGCCGCCCCTTTCGATGTTAGCGGAGAATGAAGTAGTCCAGCTCTTTGTTGAGCGCGCCGCCTCCGTCCTCCCGACGTTCGCATTGACCGCCCAGAACGCGCCTGTGATCGTTCATATCTGCCGGCGCCTGGATGGCATTCCGCTTGCCATCGAGCTCGCGGCGGCACGGGTCAAGGTATTGGGCATTGAGCAGATCGCTGCGCGTCTGGACGATTGCTTTCGGCTGCTGACAGGCGGCAGCCCCATGGCCTTGCCCCGGCATCAAACCCTGCGCGCAACCATTGATTGGAGCTATGGCCTGCTCTCGACACCGGAGCGCGCACTGCTGCGCCGCCTGGCTGTCTTTTCCGGCAGTTGGAGCCTGGAAGCGGCAGAAGCCGTCTGTGTGGGCGAAGACATCCAGGCGGCGGACGTTCTGGATCTGCTCACGCGCTTGATCGATAAGTCTCTGGCGATCAAGGAAGAGCTCGACGGCGTAGCCCGCTACCGGCTCCTCGAAACGGTGCGGCAGTACGGCCAGGAACAGATGGACGAGGTCGGCGAGCGCTCCAAGATCGAGCGACAACACCGGGAATTCTTCCGCGATCTGGCCCTTCGTGTCAATCCTTTTTTGTATGGCGCAGAGCAAGCAGACTGGCTTAAATTCCTGGACCAGGAATACGACAATCTGCGCGCAGCGCTCCTGCATTACCGAACGGATCCGGATGCTGCCGAGGAGGGCCTGCGCCTTGCCAACGCCCTTTACGCTTTCTGGGATATTCGCGGCTACTTTACGGAGGGCAGGGAGCAGCTTGAAAGCGCCCTGGAACACGCCTTGCCGTTAGGCGATACGGAGGAGCGGGCCAAGGGCCTTGCCGGGGCAGGCGCGCTCGCATGGAGGCAGGGCGATTATAAGGCGGCACGCCGGCTCTTCGAGGAAGGCCTGGCGATACGGCAGGAGCTGGGAGACCAGCAAGGCGTTGCCGACATGCTCAATAACCTGGGCAATGTGGCCTGGGACCAGGGAGACTATCCTACCGCGCGCTCGTTGTTTGAGCAGAGCCTTGAGATCATGCAGGCCAACCAAGATCAGGAAGGCATCGCCACGACACTCAGTAACCTGGCCCTGCTCTGCTGTGAGGAGGGCCAGTACGACACAGCGCGCGCCCTGTTTGAGCAGAGCCTGGCCATAGATAGGCAACGGAACAACCCTCTGGGTGTCGCCTTCTCCCTGGATGGCCAGGCCGAGGTCGCTTTCCGCCAGCAGGACTACGCTCTGGCTCGGACGCTGCGCGAAGATAGTCTGAAAATGCGCAGAGAGTTAGGAGACAGGCAGGGCGTTGCGGAGTGCCTGGAAGGACTGGCTGCGATTGGGGCCGCGCAGGGGCGATTTCCTTTTGCCGCCTGTCTACTGGGCGCTGCGGAGAGCCTGCGTGAAGCCCTGCTCACTCCCCTGCCGCCGCGGCTTCGCGGCGCTTACGAACGTCTCATGGCGGCCCTGCAGACAGCCATCAGCGAGGAGGCATTCAACGCCGCCTGGACGCAGGGACGGGCTCTGACGTGGGAACAGGCCGCCACCTATGCTCTCGATACCTCCATCGAAGCCGTGGTGCGCGTTTCCCGGCAGCCGACAGCCAAGAGAGTACCATAATGCCGACAAACCAGACCCAATCCCAATATGGCCCCCGTTGCACGGGGATGAACGGTACAGCGCTCCTCTGCTCGGGAATAGCGGCACTCCTCATCGCGCTCGTTGTGCTGCTCTCTTCCTGCGCAGCTCTGGCACAGGAGGCCCCCGCCAAAGCGGCAGGACATAATGGCTTTGTTCTTGCGGTCTGCTTTAGCCCGGACAGCCGTTTCCTTGCCTCCGGCGGTGACGACCACACCATCAAAATCTGGAGCCCTGCCACGGGCGCGCTTGTGCGGACGATACCGGTGGGGCGTCTCAACGAGCCTCGGGCGCTGTGCTTCCAACCGGGCACCGATTTCCTCACCTTCCAGGATGGTATTCACCTGAAGTTACAGGATGTCGCCACAGGCAAGGAGGTCTGTGCCTGGGAAGCTGACCCGGATTTCAAGCACGTTGGCGGCGTTAATTCTATGCAATATTCGCCCGATGGACGGACGCTACTGTGTGGTTGGGAGAGCGGCGGCTGGACCCTCTGGCAGCAGGAAGATATAAAGCTCGGAGCAGGAGCGCAACCTATCATGACCTGGAAGGCCGTTCGAGACGTCCAGACAAACGGTCTCTGTGCGGTGCGGTTCGCTCCGGACGTAAATCGCATTGCGGCGGCAGCAGAATTCGGTGATGTAGTTCAGTTTTGGAAGGCAGGAACCGCGGAGCCCACGCAAACCCTTACCTTTCCTGATGAGATGTGCTATGGCATGGACTCCAGCCCATCAGGCCACAGGCTGGCTGTGGTCTTTGAAAAGGCGTTGGTTGAGCTGGATGCCGATACAGGTAAAATCCTGCATAAAATAACGTTGTCGTATGGACATGCCGCCGCTTCCTCTCCCCGAACGAATGCCCTGGCAGTAGCCGATGGAACAACGGTAAAAATATTCGATGTGCAGCGCAGCCATATAGAACACGTTCTTTCCGGGCATACGCAGGTTATTTTCGCGCTTGCCTACAGCCCGGATGGCAGATGGATAGCATCCGGAAGTCGAGACCGCACCGTCCGTCTGTGGAATGCTCAGACCGGCGCCCTTCAGTTTACTCTGGGAACGGACGCGAAGGTGCGCCCCGAACAACTTCAGGCTCCAAAGGACTGATCCAGATGAAGCTACGGATCTTCTTCCGCTTCCCCAGGGCTGTTTCCCTATTCCTTGCCTTCTGCCTCGGGCCGGCGCACGCGGCAGGAGCGCAGCAGGCCGCGGCCTCCTCAGCCGAGACGCCTCAGTTGGTGGCGCAACTGCGTGCATTGGATGCCGTTGCGGTGGCGTTCAGCCCGGATGGATTATGGCTCGCCAATGGGAATCAACTGTGGGATGTCCGCTCCCGCAAGCTGGTGCGTATCTTCACTGCCCGGCAATCCCTAAAGGATGCCGCCTTTTCGCCGGACGGCAAGCTCCTGGCCGGCCTCGGGGATAAGGCCGTGATTGTCTGGCAGGTAAGTCAAAGTACCCCGCTACAGACGTTGCAGACGGCGCAGGAGACTCCGACATGCCTTGCGTTCCAGCCGGGTGCCGGGCGGCTTGCGGTTGGCTGCGCCAGCGGTAAGATATGTCTGTGGGACATTCGCGCAAAGCAGAGCCGCATCCTCAACATAGGTTCCCAGGCAATCACGGACTTAGGGTTTAATGCGACCGGCGGCACGCTCGCAGCCAGCACAAACTCCGGTGTTGTCGTTATGAACCTGGGGACAGGAACCCGGCGACTGCTCAAGCATCCGACCCTGAAATCCGTGGCAAGTGTCGCTATCGATCCGCAGGGTAAGTATGTGGCGGCGGGTAGCGAGAACGGCCTGGTTCTGTGGGAGGTACCGTCCGGTAATGTGCGAGGGACTTTTCCCCACTCCGGCCAGGTGCGTTTCACGAAGGATGGCCGTACCCTGCTCAACCTGCGGAACAGCTTCGAATCCCTGGATGGCCAACTGACCCTCGGCAATTCCATAGACTATCTCGATCCCCACACAGCGCAGCGCTATGCCTCCATTACACGCTCGTATGGGATCGAGCGTATTGCCGTCGATCCGCGCAACGAGTTCATCGCCGGTTCGTCCTTCGGCTCCATTGTGCTCTTCAGCCTTGCCAACCGGGATGATAACAGCCTGCTGCAGGGTCACGGCGTTCAGGTTACCACTCTGGCGTGCGATCATAAAGGCCAGCTTTTCGCCCTGGGCGCAGGCCCTCGCATCGTCCTGTGGGATGCAAGCAAAGGACGCACGCTGCGCAGCTTTTCGCTGGGAACCCAATACGGAGAACACGCCACGGCGCTATTTTTCAGCCCGAGCGACGAGACGCTCTATGCCTGTACCGCGCAAGGTCTCCGCCGATGGAGGCTCACAGAGGGAACCGAGCTCGAGCCCCTGCGTAAGGCGTCCCCGGATCCCCGCTCCTCGCCGGATTACTATGATATTTACTATGAAGCGGCAGCCATCAGCCGGGATGGGAGTCGAGTCTTTGGGTTGCGCAACTTGAGGAAATCCCCCGCGGAGATTACAGGCTCCCTCGAATGTGGCAAGGTAGATGTTTGGGAGGCTGCCTTCCAGCAGAAGCTGCTCACGTTTGGCGATACACAGTGGACTGAGGTGAAACGCTCCGAGGACTCCCACACGTTTTGGAAGGCCGCCTTACGCGCAGATGATCAGCGTCTGGCGACCAGCCGTCTGAATGAGGACACCGTTCAGATCTGGGATGCGGTATCGGGGCGCTTGCTGAACACGCTCAGTCCGCACGCCGGACAGGTCTTCTCTCTGGCGTACAGCACCACTGATAATCTGCTCGCCGTTGGCTGCGCCGATGGCAGCGTGCAGTTGTGGGCCGACGATGGCGCACGACCGCTGGGAGTGATTCAGGGCCATGCAAGCGGTGTCAGCGCACTTGCTTTTACGCCAGACGGCAAGTCCCTGATCAGCGGTAACGAGAATGGTTTCGTCACTGTCTGGAACGTAACGACCCGTGCGCAGGTACGCACGCTCGGGCAGATGGAAGGCTACATATCAGAAATCGCCCTCTCGTCCGATGGTAAGCTCTGCCTGGCTGCCAGCGCAGACGGCACGGTGCATTTGTGGAAAGTGGCGGAGGGCACGCTGCTGCTCGCTCTGGTGCCTACGGAAGCGGGTGAAGTGCTGGCCGCTACACCCGAAGGCTACTACGCAAGCGCGCGTAATGCGACCCAAGCCGTGGCCTTTCGAGTCGGAAACCGGGCCTATCCTTTTGAGCAGTTCGATTTACGGCTGAACCGGCCCGACAAAGTGTTGGAGACATTAGGCAGCTCTGACCAGGCCCTGCTCTCATTCTATCGTGCGGCCTATCACAAACGGCTGGAGAAGATGGGCTTCACCGAGGCCAGCTTCAGCAACGACTTCCATCTTCCGGACCCGCCTTCCCTGACGCCAGCCCTTCCCCTGACCACCAATACAGGGACACTGGCGTTCACTGTATCGGCTTCGGATACATTGTACCCACTGGATCGCGTCAATGTTTGGGTTAACGACGTGCCTGTCCCCAGAATAGAAGCCGCCCGTTTGCGCGAGCAAGTACAGCATCACGTTACGGTTCCCGTCCGCATAGACCTGACGCCGGGGCGCAATAAAGTGCAGGTCTCGGTACTCAATCGAAAAGGGGCAGAGAGCCTGCGAGAAACATGGGAGGTGACCTACACGCCCCAGACACCGGCTCCCAAACCCAGGCTGTGGGTGCTATGCATCGGCGTCTCTCAGTATCAGGACAGCCGTTATCTCCTCCGATACGCAGCCAAAGATGCGCAGGATGTCGCCAACCTGCTGGCCTCTCACCAGGATAAATTCGCGTCTGTGAACAAACATACTCTGCTGGATGATCATGCGACGAAGGAGCAAATTCTCCAAGAGAAGGACTGGCTGTCACAGAGCGGGGTAGATGATGAGGTCGTCGTGTTCGTGGCCGGGCACGGGATGCTGGATGCCAAGCTGGACTACTACTTCGGCACGGTAGACATGAATTTTGAGCATCCCGAACAGAAGGGACTGTCCTATGAGCAACTGGAAAGCCTGCTCGATGGCATTGCCGCCCGCAAGAAGTTGCTGCTAATGGACACCTGTCATGCGGGTGAGGTAGATAAGGAAGGGGACGGCGATCCGCAGAAGGGCCTTGACTTGCCTCCGGGCGTAACCGCGATACCGGGAAGCCGCGGCGTGCAGCCGGCGAACGCGCCCCGCGTGGGGCTGCAAGACTCGTTCGCCCTGATGCAGCAGTTGTTTGTAGACCTGCGGCGCGGCAACGGGGCGCAGGTGATCGCCTCGGCAGCGGGCCAGCAGTATGCGCTAGAGCGGGAGGGAAACGGCGTGTTTACGGCGGCGCTGCTGGAAGGCTTACGCGCAGGCAAGACCAAAATTTCCGAGCTGAGCGCCTTTGTGGCGCAGCGCGTGGCGGAACAGACGCATGGCCGGCAGATCCCAACGACGCGGCAAGAAAACGTTGAGTTCGACTGGAACGTTTTCTGAGGCAGCCTCTCAGAAGATGAGAGCGGAGCCCGGATGTAATCTATTCACCATAAGGAGTAATCCATGAACGTTGATCCGGAGGGTCTTGGTCCAGCTCGGCTGCCGGATGCCGGGCAAAATACCAGGCTAACGTGCCGCCAGTTCTCGCGGGTGATGGCCGGGTCGGCGGCGGGCCTGCTATTGGGCAGTGCTGCCGCTGCGGAGACGGGTGAAGCGGGTAATGCCGCTGCGCCGCAAGAGACGCCTGCGGACAAGGCATCCACGCCGGAGCCGGAAGACCCGCGCATCGCTCGACTGGAAAAAGAACGCGGCGCTCCCTTCACCTCCGAACAGCGCGCCAAGCTGCCGGCCCAGCTCAAGGATCTGGACGAGAGCAGCACGGCGCTCCGGAAGTTCCCTCTGTCCGACGGTGGCAGTGAGCCGCGCTTCGTGTTCCATCCTGAGCGCGCGCAGCGCCGCACTCGTCGGAAGTAACGCGGGCCTTGCCGACCAGCGTTAGAAACCGCGTTTCCTCCTGCGGCAACAGCAACGTTTCCCCAGAGGGATCCACCACCCGCGCCGCTTAGCGAGACATTCTTATCCTCGAACCCAAGAGGAGGCCCTTCGCATGGAAGATATCCCGCTGCACTATCGCTCCGCGACGGAACTAGGCCAGATGCTCCGGGCGAAAAAGGTCTCGTCCGTGGAATTGACCCAGCTTTACCTGGACCGTCTGGACAAGCAGGGCCGTTCGCTTAACGCGCTGGCCGAGCTCACGCGCGACCTGGCCCTTCGGCAGGCGCGGCAGGCCGATGCGGAACTGGCGGCGGGCAGGGCGCGCAGTCCGCTGCACGGCGTCCCCTATGGCGCGAAGGACCTGCTCGCGACGGCGGGCATTCCGACACGCTGGGGCTCGCCCGCCCACCAGGACCAGGTGTTCGACTACGACGCGACGGTGGTCGAGCGGCTGCGGGAGGCGGGCGCGGTGCTGGTGGGCAAGCTGGCGATGGTGGAGCTGGCCGGTGGCGGGGGCTACGAGTACGCCTCCGCCTCGCTGCACGGGCCGGGCCGCTGTCCCTGGAACCCGGAGCGATGGTCGGGCGGATCGTCGTCGGGGTCCGGCGCGGCGGTAGGCGCGGGCGCGGTCGGGTTCGCCATTGGGACCGAGACCTGGGGCAGCATCACCGTCCCCGCCGCCTTCTGCGGCATCAGCGGCCTGCGGCCCACCTACGGGCGCGTCAGCCGGCACGGGGCGATGGCGCTCTGCTGGACGCTGGACAAGATCGGCCCGATGGCGCGCTCCGCCGAGGACTGCGGCCATATCCTCAAGGCCATCGCGGGCCACGATCCGCGCGACCCGTCCAGCGCGACCGACCGCTTCACGTTCCGGCCCCGCGCCGCCCGTCCCTCTGGCAGCCGCCCGGTACGCCTGGGCATCCTGCCCCACGATTACAGCAAAGCCCCGGAAGCGCATCGGCAGTTCGACGCCGCTCTGGAGGTGTTCAAAAAACGCAAGTTCACGCTTAAGGACGCCAAATACCCGCCGGACATCCCTTACGACAGCGCGGCGGGCGCCATCGTGACAACGGAGGGATCGGCGGCATTCGAGAACCTGATCCGCAGCCCCAAACTCAAGCTGCTGGCCGACCCCTACCAGCAGGCGGGCCTTATCGCCGGCCTGGCCGTGCCTGCCGCGGACTACCTGCGCGCCCTGCGAATCCGTACGGTCGCGCTCAACGCGCTCAATACGCTCTGGGACGACTTCGACGCGCTGATCGCCCCCACCCTGCTGGTGGTCGCCACGCCGATTGACCGCAGCCTCAACGCAATCTCCGAGCCCTGGGGCGGCAACGGCGGGCCGGGCAACCTGGCCGGCTGGCCCTCTATCTCGATCCCCATGGGCTTCGGCAAAGACCACCTGCCGCTGGGCCTGGAGATCATCGGCTCGCCCTATGCGGAGCAGACGATCCTTTCTATCGCTATGACCTTCCAGCGCGATACGGACTGGCACCGACAGCACCCCGACATTTAGTAGGAGCGGGCGCTGTCTACCGGGTCGGCGGTCTGCGTCCGTGCCCGGGTGTAATTAGCAAGGGTAGGAAAGCCGATCCATATGGGCCAAACGGCCCATGTCGCCTGGACGATGCTTCGGTACACTGTATACATCGAAATCCAGAAACGCCTTTGCTGGTTGAGGCGATCAAGGCGCAAGAGGCAGCGCTATGTCCATCAGTTCTCTTCATAGCACCCGAGGTTACGCTCGCTTGCACCGGCTCCAACACCTTCCCTCCTGTCTTGTGGCAGTTCGGGTGTCTCTTGGCCCTCTCCTCTACCTGATGACGGTGCGCGGTGTCGCAGGCGCGTGGCTAGTCCTGGGATTGTCGGCGGCTTTCCTCTCCGACGTGTTTGAGGGCATCCTGGCACGCCGGATCGGAGTGGCAACCGAACGGTTACGTGTAGCGGACAGTTGGGCGGACGGCTGGTTCTATGTCTGGGTAGCGGCAGCCGTAGGACGCACGGCGCCAGAGGTCGTCCGTGCGTCCTACGGCTGCCGCTGCTGGTCGTGGTCTCGCTGCAACTGTTCTCTTACGCTTTCGATCTGGTCAAGTATCGGCGGATCGCCTCGTTCCATGCCTACACCGCCAAAGCCTGGGGGATTACGCTCTTTCTGGCAGCGGCGGCTTTGCTCGGTTTCCACACAGGCGGCGTATTTCTGTGGCTGGCGATCCTCCTGGGCATCGTCAGCAACCTCGACGGTCTTGCTATAAAGGTCATCCTACCGGAATGGCAGCCAGACGTGCCCAGCGTCTTCCACGCGCTACGGTTGCGGCAAACACGTCGGGCTATTTAGACGACGGGGACAATGGCGCCGGGGCCTGCTTGTCCCGATGGATATCAAACGTCTCCAGGGCTTATCTCTCAGGGCCGCTCGGAGGGCCTGTCCTCTGGGGAATTCTCCGGCTCCTCCGGCGCGGAGGGCTCCTTTCCGGTAGAGTCGGTCTCGTCCTTGTTGGGCTCCCTCTCCGACTCCAAGACCGTAATGGCAACGGGAAACCGTACACGGAACTTGCGACCGGTCTCCGTCTCCACGCTGACCGTGGCAAAGTATTTGCCGGCCTTCGGAAACTTTACGTGCCAGCCATAGGTGCCCGCTTCTTCCGTAGCGCCCCCAGACCGCGGTTCCACTTCCGACGCATCCTCTCCCTCGGCAACGAACCAGCCCTTGACCGTGGCATTGAGGAGCGGGGCTTGCCTGGACGTGTTTCTAATGTGGACTTCGACCTCGGCCTCCTCTCCGACCACCGGCGGAACCGGATCGACTGTCAGACGGCACTCATAGAGGCCGATGCGCCGAATATTGCGGCTGGCAACACGCTCGCTATTGGGTAGTTCTTCCTTGCCGTCTTCGGTGGTGTCCGACCTGCCAATGGCGAGGGTATATGCAACCTTAAACACGTCCTCGCTCTCAGTGAGAATGCCTACCGTCAGGCGGTAATTGCCGGCGCTATGAAAGACAAGGGGTAAATCATACGTGCCGGTTCGCTCGTTGAACTCGGCGGAGGCGGACGAGGCCGACTTTTGGCCTCGTTTGGCTAACCATCCCCGCAAGGTTGCTCCTGGAACAGACTCCTCTCCTGTATCCTCATCCGTAAGTTGAATCTGGATGGTGGTGGGCTGGCCGATCTCGATGGTCTTCGGATCGGTAAGCAGGGTGACTTTGTAGTGGCCGCTCCGCTGCACGAGGGCATCGTTGGCTTGTGCTGACTCAGGGCGGCGCGTTTGGGTGCGCGGCACGCGGCTCGGAGGTTGGGAAGCAGGCTCCTCGCCATTGCGATAAGACTCTATATTCTCATCCGGTGGGGTGGCCCGTTCAGGTCGGGAACGCCTGGCCGGTTCTTGGGCGCTGTCTCCTCCCTGGTCTTCCTCCTCATGCTGAGGAGAGGCTTTGCGTGGAACGGTGACGTTGGCGACTGGCGAGAAGGAGGCAGGTACGGAGGCAGCGGCGTTGCGAAATGCCTGCCGGTCAGATTCGGGAAGGGCCTCCACGGTGCGGATAATGTCCTCGGCGGGGATCGGTTCCGTGGGCTCGCCCAGCGCCGCATACACTTTCTGGAAGAGGGCCCCGATGGGAGTGCCTGCGGTGTAAACGGGCTTGCGCCCGATGGCCAGAGAGAAGTTGTCCCGCAGCAGCGCCAGCCACCATTGGGCCAATCGCTCTGCATCGCCCTGCCGGGCTAGACGACGGTCAACCGTGACCAGGATATGCGGGGGATGGTCGGGGTGCTCCTGCTGCTGGAGGATAATCTCTCCGTTGCGGGAGCCCACGCCAAACATTTCGGGCTCCATGCTGTGATCCTCGGTGAGTTGTTCCAGCCGCCGGGCGATGATTTCAGCCCGGCGTGCCGGTGAGTAACCGCCCGCGCTGGTGGTAATCACGAACAGATCCATGCCGTGACTGACGACGATGCCCTGCTCCTGTCCATTGACGACTTCGCGCCGGAACGCGAAGTGGTCTGCCCTTGCGGGAGAACCGAACAGACAGGGAAGAAGCACCAGCAGCCACCCGATGCGTGCTCTAAGCATTGCGCTTACCTCCTTCATAAGAACGGGAACAATGTGGCATGAAGATTACTCTTAGGGCAGAGAGAGCCAGATCAGGAAAAGGCGAGTCGAAGCAGAGAGTAAGCCGCTCCGGGGAATGGCCCTCCTGACCGCCGTTGTTGCGCCACTGCCGGCTTCCTGTGGGCCGTTATGTGGAAGAAACGTGGCCTACCGCGGACTGTGACGGCGCGTATTGCCGTTGCCTACTCATTAGAAATGATAGGTAGTGGCTCAGTTTGCGTTGTCGTTCTGAGCCTTCAGGTATTTAGCCCGTTGTTGCAAGTTGTAGTCGTGTAGAAACAAGCGCAAGCAGGTCTCGTGCATCTGCTCACATTTCGAGAACGAGAGCGTCTGGCGTACAAAGCGGGCTAAGCGTTGGCGCAAGGTGTTGTTCCAGCGTTCGATGTGATTGGTCTGCCCGCTCCCTTTGCCTACGGCGGCGTGCTGCTCCTGTGGCAGTAGGGCAGCATAGGCGTTCCAAAAGTCGGTGTAGAGCGTGCCGGATCGGTACGCCACCGGAACGCGTTCCCACAGCACGCGGCAGGTCGCTTCCGAGGGGTCGCCAATGACATACGCCACGATCTGGCGGGTGCGCCGACACAGGGCCAGCCAGACCCAGCGCTTGTTCTTGCGAAAGCGTACAAACGACCAGGGTTCATCGAGTGCGAGTGTCTCGTTCTCTTGAGCGGGCACTCAGGTCGTCGGAAGCGGGGGCACGCGTGGTGTTGACGGACCTTCAGAGGCTCACGGACGAACAGATGGCTTCCGCCGACCGCCTGTTCCGCACGCTGGCCGACTTCCTCAAGGGAAGCGCGGGGTTCGCTCTGCTCTTGGTGCGGTGACAACCCCGCCTTCCACATCGCTTTCGCTGTATTCTCCACTCCGCCGCAAATTCTAATTTTATCCCCATGAATTTCTGTAACCGGCCCTCCTTTGTCGCGTCTGAATAGGCAATGGGGCCGGTTGCGCGCCCGTTCGGAAAGAAAATAGGGTTGACAATCCGCAAGAGTCGCTGTAGAGTTAAACATCCGCTGTCCCATCGCCAACCGAGTTTTCGCCTTCGTTGATGCCTGATAACCGTCTGTTGAGAATATCAACACATGTCCGTTCCCATGGTAAGGGAAGGAGGAAGGTAGGATGAACAGTATTCGGATGCGGAAAGGATTCACGCTCATCGAACTGCTAGTCGTCATCGCAATTATCGCAATTTTGGCGGCTATTCTCTTTCCTGTCTTTGCGCAGGCCCGCGAACAGGCGCGCAAGGCTACCTGTCTTTCCAATCAGCGTCAGATCGGCACCGCTATCGCCATGTACACGCAGGACTATGATGAAACCCTGGTTCCTGCCGGCCTGCGCTACGCGCATACGCCTTCCCTGTGCTATGAGTGCGGCGGCGATACGGGCTGCCTGACCGATGGCTATTGGACGCGCCCGCGCGCCTGGGTGGATTGGGGTGTTCCGATTCAACCCTATATCAAGAACGAGAACCTTTTCATAGACCCCAGCCGTCCGGATTGGGGATGCCTGGGTTACGCCATGAACACCGACTCTTCTAACGACGATTTCCCCGGCTCACCTTCGCCGCCAGGCTCCTTTGTCGAGGCAGGATTGCCCCCCGTTGCCCTGGCCGGAGTTGTCGCCCCCGCAGAGTGCCTCTTTATCTACGATTCGCATGACGCGGCGCTGGAGGATGCGCCAAGCACAACCGTTTCCACGGATGGCCCGGATACCGAAGGCTGGGAGACGATGAACGCCTGGCTACAGGCCGAGCGGTCTGGCATGGGCGTGGTGGAAGCGGCCATCCAGCACGGGATTACCTCGCCCTGGCGCCATCAGGTGGGCCTGAACGTCCAGTGGCTCGATGGACATACCAAATACGTCAAGTTCACGCAGTTGCAGCAAAAGCATCTTGACATCGAAAACCAGAACTATGACGTGCTGGAGTAGGAGGATTGCTTGGAAAGCCGGGCCGGGACCGCGCCGCCTTCCCGCATCAGCAGAGGGCGGCGCGCGGCCTGCCGGCGAGGAGGAGAAGCCCAGATGGCTAAGCTAGTCACTCCGGGCGGGAAACCGCCCACTTCCACGGGAGGAAACAGACCGCAACGACAGGCTGAGGCAGCCTCTGGCCTGCGCCGGGAAGCGCCTATTGGATGGATCATTGCGGCGGCCATTGGGCTGGTTATCGCGCTGGGCGCGGGCGGCTTTTATGTCTATAACGGCGGATGGGAAACACAGGCGCAGAAACAGGCCCGGTTCCAGCATGAGATATTCCCGGTTCGGGCGGCCCGCCAGGGAATGATGGGACCGCTGGAGGCGGAGAATCGGCGCCGCAGGGAGCGCGGCGAACCGCTTCTCCAGGTGCCCCCCGACCGGCACGAGTCGGCAGCGGAACGCCGCCTGAAAATCGAGGCGTTACAGCAGCAACTCCAGAGCCGGCAGCAGCCGGGCAGCCACCCCTGATGATCTTTGCTTTTCTAAATCGGTATTGCCCGCGCAGGTGTCGCCAGGCGGAGGGCGGTGGCAAGGCGGAGGCGCGAACTATTGTAGCGCGACCCTAGCAGTCCATTGTAGGCGCGACCCTTGCCGTCAACGGGCCGTAGGCCCCCCAGCGACAGGGTTTAGCCTGCCGGGTAAGCTAGACGTTACCGATTTAGGTTGTCAAAGGTCATCAGAGGTGGGCTGCGGACGGCAAGCCCCATAAATGGGGCTGCCAGAGGTTGGTCAATTCCCTTTAGGAGCTGCAAGAAGGAAGGTTAGCCCCCTTCAGGGGGCTTGCTGCCCACAGCCCGGTCCTTTAGGGCCGGGCGGAGCTGGGTTTGCGTAGACGCTATCGCGCCCGATTCGGTGCGGCTGCTATTCGACGGAAGCGGCGGCGGTAGCGCACGAGGCGTGTGCCTTCCGGCAGTTCGTCCGGCTCATACACCAGCACGATGCCGCCCGTCTCTATATCCAGATAGATTCCCGGTTCGACCCTCTCGCCGGACCCGTATTCGCGCACGTTGGTACTCTCCGCGTCGAGAACGCCGGTCATGGCACCTTTCTCCTTTCCAAAACCGTAACGAACGCAGTACAACCCCTGCCGCCGAGACGCCCTTTCCCTGCCCACCTTCTTGACAAAACTTTTTTCCGAAAAGTTACCGGGCAGCGCGACACTTTTTGCGCGCGATCCGCGTCGTCAGGGTGAACAGCACTTTTTCAGAAGGAGAACGAACCTATGGTTGCTATGCCGGTAGATACGCGGGCCAGCCTGAAAGCCATCTGCCCGCGCAAAGACCTCTTTGAGGCGGTCCAGACCGTCGGACACGCGGTATCCGGTCGCAGCTCGCTGCCCATTCTCAGCCATATTCTGATCCAGGCCGAGGAGAGCGGCCTGCGCCTGATCGCAACCGACCTGGAGCTGGGCATCTCCTGCCGTATTCCGGCGCAGGTGCAGGAGGGAGGCGGGCTGACCGCCCCGGCGCGCACGCTCACGGAGGTGCTTGCCAATCTGCCCGACAAGAGCGACGTCGCCCTCTCGGTGGATAAGAGCCACACGGTGCATATCAACTGCGACCGCTCGGCCTACAAGATCCTGGGCCTGCCCGCCGAGGATTACCCCCGGCTGCCGGAAGTCAAGGACGCGGTCGGCTTCTCCATCCCGCAGGCGACCTTGCGCGAGATGATCCGCCAGACGATCTTTGCGGTCTCTCCCGACGAGACGCGCGCCATCCTGACCGGCATCCTTATGGTTTTTGACGGGGAAACGCTCAAATTCGTCTCCACCGACACGCACCGCCTGGCGGTTAAGACAGCTCGGACCACGAACGGGCGAGGCTCCCAGAACGCCATCGTTCCCTCTCGCGCCATGAACGAGTTGGCACGCCTGCTCTCCGATGCCGAGGGCGATGTGGAGGTGGCGCTGTCGGATAATCAGGTGCGCTTTACGCTGCCCGGCGAGGGCGAGGTGCAGATCGTCTCCCGACTGATCGAGGGCCAGTTCCCCAACTACCAGCGGGTTATTCCCAGCCAATACCAGAAGCGCCTGACCATTCCGGTCGAGCCGCTGCTGCGGGCGGTGCGCCGCGCCTCCATCGTCGCGCGCGAGAACTCCAACCGCGTCATCCTGCGGGCGGAGGACGATAAGCTGGTGCTGACGGCGGAGAGCCAGACGATTGGCAATGCGCGGGAGGAAGTAGAGGTCGTGCGGGAGGGCGATGACGTGGAGATCGCTTTCAACGCCAAGTATCTGCTGGACGTGCTGAGCGTGCTGGATGTGGATGGCCTGCACCTGGAGCTGACGGAGCCTCTCAAGCCCGGCGTGCTGCGCCCGGTGCCCAGCCCGCCCAGGGAGGAGGATGCCGCCGGAACGCCGCCGGAAGCCGACTACCTGTGCGTGCTGATGCCCATGCAGATCGTCTGATTTGCTAAAAACCTCAACAGGATTAACAGGATTTCTAAAATCCACCCAACCAACCGAGTCCTCTTCCTCTAGACTTAGTGGACTAGCCTTGGTTGCAAGGCTTCTGTCTTTTGCTTTAATCCTGTAAATCCTGAATAATCCTGTTAATCCTGTTGAGGTTTTCTATTGTTAGTTGGCGCGGGCGGTGCGCAGGGCGATAGGTTTGCCGAAGGGACGCTGCGCGACGATGCCTTTACCCTCAACGATCTGGTAGATCTGCCCGGCGGCAACGGAGTTGAGCGTCGTCTTCTCGCCGGAGGGCCACTCGATCAGGATGGAGTCGGCTTGCCCGGCTTGACCCAGCCCGACCGTGATCGGCAATTCGCTCTGGGAGCAGTAGGACGAGCCGCTGCGGACCATGTAGGTCTGGGTTGCGCCGCCGATATGGGCGGTGATCTTGGCGCCGATAGCGCTGCGGTTGCTCGTGGTGCCCTCCAGTTCCAGGCGCAGGGAGTGGTTCTTGCCGCCCGTGTTGTGGAACAGGTAGGCCGGGCCGTTGTTGGTGGACATGGCGATGTCGAGCGCGCCGTCCAGATCGTAATCGGCGTAGGCAAGACCGCGCGCCACGACCTTCTGCTGCATCGCCGGGCCAAGCTGATCGCGGACGTTGACGAAATTCCCGTTGCCCAGGTTGCGGAAGACCAGCGGGTACTCGGCATACTCGACCTGCTGCTGGATCTCCTGAATGTCGTCATCTACATGGCCGTTGGCGACGAAGATATCCTGCCAGCCGTCGTTATCCAGGTCGAAGAAGAAGCAGCCGAAGGAGAGCGAGAGCAGGCTGGGCTGCCCGACGCCGACCTGCGGCGCGACATCCCGGTAGATGCTGCCCTTCTCGTTGTGGTAGAGGGCGAGCATCTGGTTGGAGAAGTTGCCGATAACCAGGCTCTGGTAGCCGCAGCGGTCGTAGTCGGCGGCATCAATGCCCATCGCGCCGCGCGCTGAGCCGCTATCCCCATAGGCCATACCCAGCTCCACGCCGACCTCTTTGAACGTGCCGTTGCCCTCGTTGTGGAACAGATAGTTGGGCTCGGTGTCGTTAGCGATGGCGATATCGGGCCAGCCGTCGTTATCGTAGTCGCAGATAGCGACTCCGAGCGACTTGCCCTGCGCCTTGCTGCCATCGGAGCGCACCCACAGGCCCGCCTTTTGGGCGACGTTGGTGAAGTGGCCGCTGCCGTCGTTGTGGTAGAGCGAGAGCGGCTCGCCGGTGTACTGGGCCGGCGTGCAGTAGGTGGGATGGTTGTTGCGCGGGCAGGGAATGTCGGTAGCCGGCGTCCACTTGACATAGTGGCAGACGAGGAGGTCGAGCTTGCCGTCCTTGTCGTAATCCACCCAGGCAGCGCTGGTGCTCCAGCCGCCGTCCTGCACGCCCACTTTGGCGGCAACGTCGGTGAACGTGCCGTTGCCGTTGTTACGGAAGAGGTAGTTGCGGCCCAACGCGGTGACGTAGAGGTCGGGACGGCCGTCGTTATCGTAATCGCCGACGCAGGCGCCCATGCCGTACATCGGGATAGCCAGGCCCGCCTTCTGCGTCACGTCGGTGAAATGGCCGTTGCCGTCGTTGTGATAGAGCTTGCCGGTAACGGGTGGATGTTTGTCCCGATTGGGCGACAGGTGCGCCGAAGATAACTCCGCATCCGTCCACTCCCGGCTGTTGACGAAGAACACGTCCTGCAAACCGTCGCCATCGTAATCTATCCAGGCGACGCCGCTGCCCATCGTCTCCGGCAGCCACTTCTTGCCGAACGCGCCGCTGACGTGCCGGAAGTTGATGCCCGCCTCTCCGGTCACGTCCACCAGAGAAACGCCGACATTTTGCACTACCGGCATCACTTTGGTGGGCGCTTCATTGGATTTGGATTTGCAGCCGGCAAGCGCAGCGCCGAGAGCGACCGCCGCCAGCGCGACGCCCGCCCCGATTCTAACCATAGTCTGTAACTTATATGGATGATGCATTTTCGTTCCGAGTTCTCCTCAAACACTTCCGGCAGGCTAAACCCTGCCGCTGTGGGGCCTACGGCCTGCTGCCTGCCTGCGCAGGCAGAACATTATCGCCCACGCAGGTGGGCGACGGGCGCTTTGCGCCCCCGAGCGGCAGGGTTTAGCCTGCCGCGTCAGGGCCACGAGTTAGATTTCAGCGGGCAAGAGCGACCGTTTTTGGTTGGTTGGTTGGCCTGTTCCGGCGCAGGGCCGCCTCCTGCTGCTGTTTTTTGCGCCGGGCGATAGCGTTCTCGCGCTGGATAAGCCATTTCGGCTTGGCTTCGACGACCGCATCCGGCTGCTCATGGATGGGCTGGGCGAGATTGTTGTCCTCCGGGTGCCGGCGCTTATAGGGGCCGGTGAGGTCGGTTGTCGTCTCGTCCGCCTTGAAGCGCTTATAAAGCGCCTCATGGATGGACGCTCGGCCCATATCGCCTTTGGCCCGATAGCACTTCATCAAGTTGTAGTGGGCGGTGATGTCCTCCGGGTCAATAGAGAGCGTATGCGTCAGGTGCTGGATGGCGTCATCGTAGCGGCCCAGGCGGAACAGGATCGTTCCGGCCAGGTTGCGCACGTTGCGGTCGTCCGGGAAGATTTTGATGACTTCATCCAGCACGGCAAGCGCCTTATCGAGCTGGCCCTGGTCGAAGAGCGTCTGCGCGTAGAAGTTTTGCGTGCGCGCCTTCTGGTAGGGCGTCATCGGCGTTGGGTTGGCATCGTAGAGGGAGAACGCCTTGTTGAAGGCTGCCTGCGCCGCCGCCGTATCGCGCTCGGCCTGGCGCACGCGCCCGATGTTGACGTAGCCCTCCGGCCACTTCGGCGCAATCTTCGTCACCTGCGTGAAGGCGCGGGTGGCGCCCCGGAAATCGCCTTGCAGCAGCAGGCCGATGCCGTAGTCATTCCAGCGAATACGATCCTTCTTGTCGTCGCCGGGCGTGGCGGGCGCATCCGGCTGCGCGTTCGCATTGACGACCGGCAGCATGACCGTGTCCTGGCAAAGCACCGTGATCGGCAGATCGGGAATATCCTTAATCTCGCCCGAGGCGATGGAGGTATCCTCATCAAAGCGCATCGGGCGGTCGTCCCAGCCATGGGCCACCGGGCCGGCGGTCTTGCCGACGCCGATACCAACGGTTGCGCCCCCCTGTGCGGCGGTGCTTTTTGCTGAGGCCGGGGTGAGGCTGCCGACGTGGCCGTCGGTGCGCCCGGCATAGGCGAACTGCGTGTTCCACCAGGAGAACTTGCGGTAGTTCAACCTGGCGGTGAGCGTGACGCGGTCGCCGCAGTCTTTGGGTACCTTCAGGCGGAAGTGGACGACGTCCGCCGCGCCGGGCGGAATATTCTTGGCATAGACGACGGCGCGGGCAGCCCAGGCGTTGCGCTTGTTGATGGGATTGCTGTGGCCGTCCACCAGCAGGGCGCGGTAGCGGTGGGCAGCCTTCTCGACCGGGCCACCGGGCCAGGAGAGCTTGCCGCTGTGGTAGAAGGTGCGGCCCTTGCTGTCTTTGGCCTCTAGCTCCACCCAGACATCGAAGGCGTCGAAGGTGCCGCCGGGGAAGACGTGGCCGAGCTTGAGCGTGCGCACGACGACCTCCACCAGCGGGCTTTCGCCGCGGCGCAGCGCGGCCCCCTTGCCGCCCCGGTTCAGCGGCGCGACCAGCGTATCCTCCACGACGGGCGCGTTGGCGGCGGCGACCGGCAGGCCCGCTCCTGCCTCACCCATCAGGTTAGCGGCTCTGGGCGTGTCCAGGCTCATCCCGCTTCGGCGCGGTGTCGCGCTTCTGCCCTGCGCCACCTTCCTGGCTCCCTCTTTGGCGCGGCGCAGCCCGAAGATGTCAATGGAGAGCGCCTTGTCCTGAAGGAACTTCTGGACAACCTCTAGCTGCGTCGTATCGTGGTAGGCAAAGGGCAGCGCGGTATTGGCGGCGGGGAAGCGATGCGAATGGACAAAGCCGCCGATGTTGCCCGCGTCCTTCGAGGCCGTCAGCGGCATGTGGCAGTCAGCGCACTTCTTGAAGGCGGGCTGGCCCGTCTTCTCATCCGATGGATAGTAGAAGGAGGCCGCGCCGAAGCCGGAGACGCCGCTCTGCTGCCAGGCATCGTAGTCGTTGAAGCCCCGGAACCAGCGATAGCCGTTGACGGGCACATCCAGGTGAACTTTGTGGCAGGACGAGCAGAACTTGGCGGTCTGGTCGGTATGGAAGGGACGCAGGAACGTCTTTTTATGAGGCTCCGGCGCCAGGCGGGTTAGGAAGTTATGCAGGCCCTTGGCGAAGGCGTTGTTGGTCACCAGGTACTTGTGCATCGGCGGATAGTCGGCCAGGTAGTCGCTCTGCCCCATCGTGCTCTTGACGTGGACGATGGAGTGGCAGACGGCGCAGCCAATGCCCGCATGGGACTCGGGGTACTTCTCCGGGGGCCAGAGCTGATCCTTTATCGGCTTGTCGAAGCGCGGATGGCCGGGACTATGGGGGTCTTCCGTGAGCAGCACAGCCATATCATGGCAGCCGCCGCACCACTTCGAGGGTTGCGTTCCTATGACCTCCTGCATGTATTCGATGGACTTGCGGTACCACTGGTTATTAAACGAGGCGCGGTGATGCGCCGACGACTGCCACTGCGCGTAGATGTCCGGGTGACAGCCCTTCGCGCCGCAGGATTGGGAGTCCACGAAGTATTCCGAGGGGAAGAACTGCCCGCCGACGGACTGCGCGGAGGCAGGGAAGAACTTGCCGCCCGCGCCGTCGCCCTCCTGAAAGGCGGTCATGGGCGGGAGCGCGGGATTGGAGATGATGCGGTCGGCGTTGGGTGCATAGAGCGTGTAGATCAGCAGCGCGACCATAGGCAGGCCGAACAGCAGGCCGTAACGCGCCGCCATCTGCACATGCTGCCGCTCCGGGGAGCCTATTCCGGCGGCGCGCGCCCGCGCCAGCAGATAGGCAAAGCCGCACAGGACAAACCCGGCGGTGCTCACGTCGTGGATGGGACGCAGCACATAGCGCAGGTTGAGGGAGAAAACCTGAAAGCCGATTCCGAGAAAGGCCAGGCCGGAGATCAGGCAGGCGACCAGGAAGAGTGCCGTCAGCGCTCCCAGGACGGCGGAAGCGCCCTGCCGCGCGCGAATGGCGCGCACGAGCGCGCCCGCCCGCCAGATCACCAGGCCGGTGATCAGCAGGCCCTGGAGCAGGTGCAGCAGCAGCGTCGCCTCATAAGTGAAGGCGGAGAGCTCGATGCGCGGCGGGCCGGAGGCGCGATTGGCGATGAACAGGTAAGCCGAGTCCAGCAGCAAAACGATCAGCAGCACTGGCAGCGTAAGCCGAGGGCGGCGTGAGCGCTTTTCGGCTTCCAGAGGGGAAGAAGGCGGTACGGACATAAGACTTGGTCCTTGATTAGGCCGGCTTGGATGGAAGAAGCCGTTGCAATTCTCAACCTGCCGCAACAGCAGGTGTAACCTAAGGGCAGTATACGACGCCAACCTTAAACGGGGGTTAAAGGTTCCTTAAAGTTTTTTAAGGTTCGAGGAATGGTCACTTGCCTTCCAGGGCGTCGGCAGCCTCTTTGGCTGCTTCGCGCACGTCGTTCTGTTTGGCGGCGGTGCTCAGGGCGCGCAGGGCCGCAACCGCCTCCATGTCCTTGCGCTGTTTGAGAGTCTGCGCGGCGGCGATCTGAACGCCGGGGCTGTTCTCCTCTTTCAGGAAGCCGAGCAGGCCGGCATGGGCCGCTGCGCTTCCGGGCGCGACCTCAGCCAGAGCTTGGATGGCCCGGATGCGCACAAAGCGAGGATGCGTCGGGGAAGCCGCTTCAAGCAAGACTGGGATGGCGGCCTCGGTATTGGCCCTGGCCAGCGCATTCACCGCCGCCAGCGTCAGCTGATCATGGAGCGAGTGGGCTTTGATCTGATGCTCGAACACATCCAGGTTGGTGGCGGCGTCCAGACGGCCCAGCCCCGCAAGCGCCGCCTGCACCACACGGTACGGTTCTGTATCGCTGCCGGCGGCGGCGCGCAGGCGAGCCACATCCTCCGGGTTGCGGGGAAGGCTTCCGAGCGCCTGCAATGCGGCAGCGCGGCGCGTCAGATCCTTGGAGGCCGCCTGCTCCCGGAACAGCGGGCGCAGCGCCTCCTTGCGAGCGTCCTCCAGCTTGAGGCCGCCCAGTATATCCAGCAGCGAGGCCGCCGCCTCATTGCTGGACTCGGCGCGGACGGCCTCTACGAGTAACTGGACGGTGGACTCCTCCGGGGCGCTGTTGCTGCCGACCAGTTGACGCGCCGCCTCCACGCGATCCAGGCTGGTGGGCGCGTAGCGCAGGATGGCGGGCAGCTCGCTCGCAGCCCAATTGAGCTTTATCTCCTTGATCAGGTCATGGTCAGGGTCAATCAGCACGGCGTCGGGCTTGACGGAGACTTGCAGCCGGCCACCGCCGTCGGCCTGGTTGATGGTCAGGGTCCATCTGCCGATAGGGGTTTTCAGGTCGGGAAAGCCGTCCTTGCGAATCAGGGCCACCGTGAGCGGGAGGTTATAGATGGGCGTGCCGTCGGAGGTGTCCTGCGTCTGCTTGACGTTCAGCACGACCGCCTTGCCCGCCTCGTCATACGACCAGGTGTAGGTCAGCACCGGATGCCCCGGCTTGAAGACCCACTGATCAAAGAACGGTGCGACGTTGCGCCCGGTCTCCTCCGTGATCGCCTCGACCAGGTCGTGCGTGTCTACCGGCTGAAAGGCGTGGACGCGCAGATAGTGGCCCAATCCCCGGAAGAAGTCGGCGTCTCCCAATTCACGGCGCAGCATGTGCAGCACTAGCCCGCCCTTGGAGTAGGTGTGGGCGTCGAACAGGTTGTCCGGCCTGTCATAAAGCCGCGTGGAGATGGGTCGCTTATAGCGGCGGGACTCGAAGAGATAGCTCTGCAGAGCGCCGTCCCGCTCCCGGTCGTAGCGGTCTTTGCCCTCCAGGTGCTCCATGTAAAGCATCTCAAAGAAGGTGGCGAACCCCTCGTTGAGCCAGGCATCGCCCCAATCCCGGCAGGTCACCAGGTCGCCGAACCACTGATGGGCCAGCTCATGGGCCGTCAGGCGCGACATGGGCCAGACGCCGCTGCGCTTGTCGGCCAGGGCGCGCTCGCCCAGGGTCGTGGCGCTGACGTTCTCCATGCCGCCTGGGAAATCGAATACGGCCGATTGCGCGTATTTCATCCAGGGATATTTGACGCCCAGCACATTCGAGAAAAATTGCAGCATGTCCGGCGTGTTGCCGAACGAGGGCGGGGCCAGGCTGGCTCTGCCCCTGGGCACCACATAATAGAGCGGCACGCCCGCCCAGCTGGCCTTGCGGATGTCCTCCTCGCCGCCCACCAGCGAGAGCAGGTAGGTGGAGTGCGGCTGCTTCATGGTCCAGCGGAAGGTGCGGGTATGTCGGCTGGCGTCATACGTCGTCCCAGTCTGGACGCCGTTGCCGATGACTTCCCAGTTTTCCGGCACCGTCACAATGGTTTCACTGGTGCATTTGTCGTTGGGGGCATCGTAGCAGGGCACCCAGTTGTGGTTGGTGGCGGTCTCGCCCTGCGTCCAGAAGCCGGGGCGGCGTTCCGGGTCTTGCGGGTCGGCATCTACCCAGTGGAAGCCGCCGACACCGTTGGCGCCGCCGAACGCGCCGCCTCCGGGCATCTCGTAGCGGATCTCGACGGCGACCTCTTTGCCGCGCGGAAGCGGCGCGGGCGGCGTGAGCGTCAGCGCATCCCCTTCATGGACAAAGGCCACGCGTTCGCCATCTATGCGGCACTCCTGTATCTTGAGGTTGGCGCCGGCGTCCAGGCGGATCAGGCCCAATCTATCCCGCAGCGGGGCTAGGTAGTGCGTGACGATTCCGCGCGCGGAATGGGCGGCAGGGTTCACCTCGAATACCAGGCGCAGATGGCGCACATGGTAGTCCCGGTCGCGAGCGTAGTGGACGGTGGCGCGGGGAGGCTGAAAGGGATTGCCGGCGCTGCGCTGCCTCTGGGCAGAGGCGGGCGCCAGGATGAGTCCCAACAGGCAGCACACTGCTGCAAGGTCGAACGCAGGGGAAAATCGGGCTAACGGAGGCTTCACCAGAAAACTCCTGAGCGGAATTGAGAGACCGAGGCATGGCCGGCTCTCGCGTAGGTTCGTCTTCCCCCGGCCCTATTCCTGCCCTGGATAGCACTTGACGCCGGGCACGGAAAGTACCCGTCTCTAGGGCCTGCGGCCAAGCGTCCTGGCGGACGCACAGCCAAGCCAGGTTTTCCGTCCGAAGGACGGTTGGCGGCGCAGCCGCCCTCTAGACGGGTATTTTCAATGCCCGGCTCTAGGGCCTGCAATGGACTGCAAGGGTCGCGCCTACAACGGTTCGGCCACTGCAAGGGTCGGCAGGGTTACGGCCCCTGCCTCCGCCTTGCAACACCTGACGACAGCGCTCTGCCTTGCGACTGGCGGACGCAAAAAACGCAAAAGCGCCGACAACGGAAGGACCCTGAGCGCCGGGGCCGGGCCTTCCGTTCTCCCTCGAAAAATCCCGAAAAAATCAGGACGGTGCCAGGCTTACAATTGGGCCTATCGCCTCATGCGCAACACCTGCCGTTGCCTTACAATAGGGACAACAGAGAGCGATGGGGCGCACAGAGGAATACAGAGGCCGGGACGTGAATAGTCAGCCGGTCTGCGCCCGGAAAGAGGAAGGAAGGGAGTGCAGTGCATGGAACCGCAAGACAGCAACCAACGGCAGCAGCTTGCAGGGAGTGTCAGGGAGCGAGTGGATATCGTGCTTCCAGCCGGCGGGCGCATCTCCGGCGAGTTCGCGCGGATAGCGGGCACGGAGATCAAAGCGCTCATCCACCTGGGCGGGCAGACTCTCTTGCAGCGCGCTATCGAGGTCTTTCGGGCTACCGGGCGCGTCGAGCGCATCGTGGTGGTCGGGCCGGAGGCGGCGCTGGCGGAGGCGCGCGCTGCCGGCGTGGAGGGAGCTATTCTGGAGGGCGTGAGCGGGCCGGAAAACTTCCTGCGCGGCCTGCAATGGCTACAGGAGCAGAATGGGGGGCACGCGCCGCGCGCTCTCCTCTCCACGACCGACCTGCCCTTCCTCACGCCGGAAGCTATCAACGCCTACCTGGATGCCTGCCCGCCGCAGGCCGACGTTGCCGTTCCCGTCATCACCCGGCAGGCGTTTGAGGCGCGTTTCCCCGGCACACAGAACATCTTTGTGCCTCTTCGCGAGGGAGCCATCACCATCGGCTGCGTCTTCCTGATTAACCCGGAGACCCTGCTCAACAACCGCCCGCACATCGAGCGGATTTTCCAGGCGCGCAAAAGCCAGTGGCAGATGGCGCGGCTGGTGGGCTGGCGCACCGTCGCGCGCTTTGCTACCCGGCAGTTGACCATTCGCGCCATCGAGGAACGCTGCGGGCAGATACTTGGCTGCACCGGCGTCGGCGTCCGCGATTGCGCCCCGGAACTGGGCTTCGATATTGACCTGCCGCAAGAATACGAGTACGCTCGCGCCTACTACGCCCACCAGGCCGCGCTCCAGGCCCACCTGGAGGAAGGCAGCCAGCCCGCGCGCGAGGCCCTGCGTTGAGAGGAGATAACCCCATGGAACGCCCAACAGAGGCCGGAACAGAGGCAACGCTCCCCGATTCCAACGGGCAAGACCCTTCCCTTGCCGCGCAGGCGATTGTGGCAGGGGAAGTGGAGGAAGCGCAGGGAGAGGCGTCTGAGCCGCAGCAGCCACTTTCTCCCCTGCAATCCTTCTGGTACTGCGTGGCGAACCTGGGATACGGCGCCTTCTACTCATTTAACAACGCCGTGCTGCCGCTGTTCCTGCAAAACTACACGCAGGATGCCCGGCTGATCGGATTGATGGGCAGCACCCACTCGTTTGAGGGCGCGGTAATCCAGCCGGTCGTCGGCTCAGCCAGCGACCGGCTCCGTACCCGCTTAGGCCGCCGCCGTCCCTTTATGCTGGTATTTACTCCGCTCTCCGCGCTGTTTATGCTCCTCACGCCGGCGGCCAGCCACCTGCCGATAGGCGTGCGCCTGACCGCCATCGTGGGGTGTATCTTCCTGTTTACCGTCTTTTTCAACGTAGCCTTCGATCCCTATCAGGCCCTGATGCCCGACATCACGCCGGAGCCGCAGCGCGGGCGCGTGATGGGCCTGTGGGCGTTCCTGGGCGTTCTGGGCCAGGCAGCGCTGGTGATGCTGCCGCAGCCTCCCGCCGTAAAGTTTGGCATCGTCGCGGTCCTGATGCTCATCACCACCGGCTGGACCTGCGCCATGATACGAGAGCCGCGCCACCCCGCCCATTCGGCTGCGGATAAAAGCCACTGGCAGGAAGTCTTCATTGCGCTGCGGGGACTACGCATCTTGCGGCAGGCGCGCCGGTCGTTGATTGCGCTCTTCTTCTCGGGCATCGGCATCGGCGCGGTACTGCCCTTCCTGACTCTCTTTGTCGAGAAGATCGCCGGAGCCAACGACCAGCAGGCGCAGCGGATGTTTCTGGTGCTGATGCTGGCGACGGCGGCGGGCGTGATTCCCTGCGGCTGGCTTACCGACCGAATCGGGCCCAAGCGCATGCTGCTTCTGGGCCTGGCATTGATCGCGCTTGCTTCCCTGAACGGCCTGTGGGTGACCAACTTGACCCAGATCACTCTCGTCATGATCCTGGCCGGGTTGGGGAACGCGGCCCAGAGCGCCTCCGCCTATCCGCTGCTGACGGAACTGGTGCCTGCGGAGGAGATCGGCTTCTACACGGGCCTCCAGACCACCGCCCTCTCGGTTGCCAGCCCACTGACGTCCGTCCTCACCGGGGAATTGGTGAACCAGGGAGGCTACCGGCTTATCTTCGTCGTCTGCGCCGCCAGCATCCTGATCGCGCTAGGGGTTCTGGCTCTTGTTTCTCTCCAGGCCGCCAGGGACGAGGTCGGCCTGCGGAACCGGCAGCAGGGACGCGCGCCTTAGAGTATATCCGGTGCCTTTTGGCAGCCCACCCGTAAACGAGTGGGCTGCGGACGGCAAGCCCGCTCAAGCGGGCTACGCGAGGTGGGTTAGTCCCCTATAGGAGCTATAAGTAAGGAAGGTTAGCCCCCTTCAGGGGGCTTGCCGCCCACAGCCCGGTCCTTTAGGGCCGGGCGGAGCTCGTAAGAGAAGTCGGTCATCTATGCTTATACGCACCCTCAGCGCGATTGTTGGAGCGGGCCTGTGGCTGGCGATCTGTTTTGGCGGCGCGCTCATCTTTGCGGGCGGCATTACGATCCTGACGGCGCTGGCTACCTATGAGTTCGTTACCGCGTATCGGCGCGCGCTGGCGGTGGAACGTAACGCAGGCTCAGGCGCGCAGACGCTTCCCACCGACACCTGGCTCAATCCGGCCATCGCCTGGTGCGGTGTGGCGTGGCCGCTTCTGGCCTCTGGAGTCAGCCGGGGCCGGTTCGGCTCCGTGCAAACGTATGCGCTCTTGCTGGCGTTGCTGGTCGGGCTTTTCGCTGTCCGTGTTCCGATTGCTGCGCGCACCGGGCAGCCGCTAGGCCGGTTCCGCGCCCTCTACGGCCTGGTAGCGCTGGGATATATCGGGCTGCTGTTTAGCAGCTTCGTGCTGGTGCGCGGGCTGCCGGGCCGCCTCGTCGTGCCACCCTTAGGTGCCGCAGACCGGGGCGCCTGGCTGATGCTGTTCGTGTCCGCGTGCGTCTGGGCGACCGACACCTTCGCCTACCTCGTCGGGCGGGCGCTCGGCAGGCGCAAACTGGCTCTCTCCCTCTCTCCCGGCAAAACCATCGAAGGCGCCCTGGGCGGCTTGCTCGGCGCCGTGCTGGTCGGCGGACTCTTGGGCTTATGGATCGGCCTGCCGCCCGTACACGGTTTGGCGGTTGGGGCGATTGCAGGCGTGATCGGGCAAGTCGGCGACCTGTTTGAGTCGGCGCTCAAGCGCGAGATCGGCATCAAGGACTTCGGCGCGATCATGCCGGGGCACGGCGGCGCGCTCGACCGATTCGACAGCCTCCTCTTCGTCGCGCCGATTGCCTTCCTGTATTTGCGCTGCCTCGTCGGGGTTTAAGAAGAAACCACCCGCTGCGCTAGAGGCACAGAGACACAGAGGAAACACGGAGAAACACAAAGAGAGAAAGACAAAGGGAGATACGGACCTGTTCGTCCTTTGAAAAGGAAGCTGCATGCCACATGAAACATCTTCTATAACGGAAACGACGCCCGCTTTAACCGCCGATCCGGAGCGTATCCGCGCGCAGCACGAGCGGCTGCTGGCCGAAATACGCAAGGTCATCGTCGGGCAGGAGGCCATCCTCCAGAACCTGCTGATCGCCCTTTTTGCGCGTGGGCACTGCCTGCTCATCGGCGTGCCCGGCCTGGCCAAAACGCTGCTCGTCCGCACGCTGGCGCAGGCGCTTTCCTGGGAGTTCCGACGTATCCAGTTCACGCCCGACCTGATGCCCGGCGACATCCTGGGGACCGAGATATTGGAGACGGACCCGACGACCGGCGCGCGGCGGCTGCGCTTTGTGCCGGGGCCGATCTTTGCCAACGTCGTCCTGGCCGACGAGATCAACCGCACGCCGCCCAAGACCCAATCCGCGCTGCTGGAGGCCATGCAGGAGTACAGCGTCACCGTCGGGGGACGCACGCTGCCGCTGGAGCGCCCGTTCTTCGTCGTCGCCACGCAGAACCCCATCGAGCAGGAGGGAACCTATCCTCTGCCCGAAGCGCAGCTAGATCGCTTCATGTTCAGCCTGAACCTGGGCTATCCGGCGCGCGATCAGGAAGAGCGGATGGTCAGCGCGACGACCATAGATGCGGAGGTCGAGATCCAGCCCGTCTTTACCAGGGAGGAGCTGATAGCCTTGCAACATCTGGTGCGCCAGGTTCCCGCCTCGCCGCACGTCGTCTCGTATGCTGTCGCGCTGGCCCGCGCCTCGCGCCCTGCCGAAACCGAAGCGCCGCCCGCCATCAAGAAATACGTGGAGTGGGGCGCCGGGCCGCGCGCCTCGCAATACCTGGTGCTGGGCGCCAAAGCGCGCGCTATTCTCACCGGTAAGCCCGCGCCCACCGCCAACGACGTGCGCGCCGTCGCCGCTCCCGTGCTCGGCCACCGCATCCTGCGCAACTATGCCGCCATCGCCGACGGCGTGACCGCTGAGCAACTGGTTCACGAACTCTTGCAACATGTACGCGAGCCAGGCTACAACGCGAGATAGGGTTCCAGAGGTTTAATCTCCTGGCAGACAGTTGGCGAGCAGGTTGCGGGCCATGCGCCGATAACCTTCGGAGAGCAGTACCGTCATGTTGCGCACGTCTTCGGCGTTGTAGGCCAGCAGCGTCTCCAGGGAGCTTTCCCGGCCCCGCCGGTACTCACGCCAGAGGCGCACGGCGTCCCAGCCGGACAGCCCAGTGGTTTGTGGGCTGCGCTGGATTCCGAACTGGGTCTCGATGCGCTTTAGGCCGCCCCGGAACCCCAGCTTCTTGAGCATAAAGCACAGGTCTACGTGCATCTGCGGCATGGGCAGATGCGGGAAGGCGCGGCGCAGGAAGGGCAGATCGAACCCGGAGCCGAAAAAGGTGACCAGAATGGCCGCGTCCTGCAGAGCCTCCGGGAACTGCTCCAGGTTCTGCCCCCGCACATACTGGCGCAGCCGCCATCCGTCGAAGACCCCGACCACCGTCAGGTCGTTCGGGTCCATGCCGCCGTTCGTCTCGATGTCCACAAACGCCAGACGATGGCCGAACGCCGGAACGGCCCGCCAGTATTCGCTGGCAGGAAGCCGCTCGGCAAACCACCGGAAATCTTCCTGCTCCAGCCGCCACTGCGACTCCAGGACGGTTGGCCTCAGCAGGGCGCGCTGGGCGCGCGTGAGCGGCCAGGCGCTTTCCGGCGCGGCGAGATAGGTATTCCAATTGCGCGCCCCGGCCTGCCAGAGCCGCATCTCGGTCGTGCGCCCGATGCCCTGCGCGTGCAAAAAGGTAGCTTCCAGAAGAGAGGGAGGCGCGTTCACGATCTTCCTTTCCAGCGCGGCCAGGCTATCTCCGCCACGCGATAGACAGAGAGGAGAATCTTCTCCCACGGCAGAATACGCCGTGCGCCCTCTCGATTCCTCAGTGTTTTGCCGGGTAAAATCTAGCCGTGGTGTAATTTGTAGGGAAGGGCATGCCAAAATGTCAAACCTCGCAATTCAGGTAACTCAGGATGGCTCCAGCTACCGGCATCAACTCCAGCTTAACGGCGAGTACGTCAGCGGCCTCACCGTCGTGGACCTGGTGATGCGGGTCGGCGTCGCCTCCGTGCATATGGGCGGCATTGCCGGCGTGGAGACCGAGCGCGCGCACCGGAAAAAGGGCTACGCGCGGCAGGTGCTGGAAAACAGCAACCGCTGGATGGTCGCGCACGAATATGACTGCGCGATCCTGTTCGGCATCCCCGATTTTTATGACAAATTCGGTTATGCCGTCTGCCTGCCCGCCTGCCGCGTGGAGGTGCACACGCGCGATGCGGAGCGCGCCCAGGACTCGCTTTCCGCGCGCCCGTTCGTCCCCGAAGACCTGCCCGCCGTACAGGAGATCTATGCCGAGAACAACGCCGACCTCACCGGCAGTATCCTACGCGGCGAGGGGACCGGTTGGTTCCGCAAAGGCTCCTGGTATGGCGATCCGGCGGAGGCGTTCGTCTTCACTGACGGCGCGGGAGCGATCCGGGCCTATGCCGCCCGCGATAGGACCGAGGAGCGCGTGACCGTCTGCGAGGTTGGCGCGCTTCAACCGGAATATTTTGCCGACATCGTGCGCTGGGCTGCCGACCGCGCGGTCGAGCTGCGGGTGGAGAAGATCCGCTTCCTGATCCCGCCGGACAGCCTGTTCAGCGCGTACCTGGATCAGTTTGGGGCCGAGCAGACGCTCACGTTTCCCCGCAATGGCGGCGGCATGGGCCGCATCCTGCGCCTGGCGCCCTTCTTTGAAAAAACGCTGCCGGAGTGGACCCGGCGAGCGGGCGCAGTTCAGGGCCTGGCGGTGGGCGCTTCCCTGCGCCTGGAGACTGACATCGGCGCGCTCACCCTGCGCTGGACGGGCGAACAGGTGGAGATGAATGCTTCCGAGCGGGCGTCGGGCCGCGTTCAGTTGCCGCAATCGCGGCTGATGCAGCTGGCGATGGGGTATTATAGTTCCGTCCTGGCCCTCCGTTTTGCGAATGTGGAGGGAGAAGGCGACCTCCGCCTGTTCCATGTGCTCTTCCCCCGCCGCCTGGCCTATATGTGGGTTGCCGACCACTTCTAAAGGAAATAAAAATCTGGCATGTCCGTAACGATGCGGGTTGCTGATCGTCATTTAAAGAAATGGGCGTGCGTTCGGTACGGACGATTGTCCTGTTGTCGAAGCGGTAACCACCATTGCCAGATTGGCGAGAAATCGCAGCCTGGTCGGAACTCTGTCTGCGGCGCGGGGCGTAGTTCAACTGGTAGTTCCTGCTGGGCTGTGAGAAGAGTTGCCGGCGGGTTCTGTCCGGTCTTATTGGAGATGCAAGGAAAGGAGTGTACATGAGTAAGCGTGCTACACAGCAGCTTAAACAGGCGTCTCTCGCGGCGGCGCTGATGCTGCTTGGCTGCACCGGGCTTGGCCTGGTCACGGCGGGGAACACAGCTTCCGCCACAACGACCGCCGCCCTCAGCAACAATATCGGCGATTACGTCGCCAGCAGGCTCGACGACTTTACCGCGACCATGCGCGTCACCTATCACGATGACAATGCGCTGCGCAAGATCAACAAAGATTTCGGCATGATCTACAAGCTGCAGGGCGACGTGCGCGTCCACTATAAGGACGAAAACAAGCTGCGCCTGGATGCGCGTCTCGGGGCTTCCAGCGCGACCTTGATCGTCAATGGCACCAAACAGTATGTGCGGCTCTCCGGGCTGGGCATCAAGGACGTCCGCGACCTGGGCGAATCGCCGGGCAAGCGCAAAACCCTTCTGGATGTCGGGATGCTTTCCCATGGCTATCTCGCCTATACCCATGCCGAATTCCGGGGCACGCGCCCGGTGGACGGTGTGGAGTGCGCCGTGTTCCGCGTCAGCTACCGCGATAAGAATCTGGATACTTCCCATCGGATCATCTGGGTCGATCCGCGCACTAAAGTGGTGCTCAAGCGCGAAGAGTACAGCCAGGAAGGCAAACTCAACGCAATCTTCTACTACAGGGCCCCCCATGAGGTCGCTCCGGGAGTCTGGTTCCCCTCACGCATTGAGGTCTTCAACAACGAAAACCAACGCGCCGGAGAGACGGTCTATCGGGATGTGCACGTCAACACCGGTCTGGAAGACAAGCTGTTCCGCCTCTAGAGCGTGTGATGCACTTGGGTCCTCTTGAGGAGATAGGCCAGCCGCTCATTAGAGGCTTGGTGCTCGCTTTTTAGCGAGCCCAAAGCGGTCATCAGCCTCCAAGTCCTCTCTCGAAGCAGGCAAAAAGGGCATAACACCCTCTAGACGCGCTTCCGCGCCATTGTCCGCTTCCACCAGCCTCGCCCTTGTATAAGAGCGGGGCTGTTTCTTTGCCTGCCCGCCGTAGCGCCAAATCAATGAGTTAAGGCGAGAACCGCTGCGGCTTTCCGTTGGCCCAACTTTCCTTCGCATAAAAGGGCAGGAAGTCGCCGGCCCGATAAAGAACACCCTCCGCGTATTCCATTCCCTCAGAAAGGAGCGATCATGCTCAACGTAGGCGATATGGCCCCGGACTTCCGCCTGCCGGACCAGAACGGGCAGACAGTCAGCCTCTCGGATCTGCGCGGAAAGACCGTCGTGCTCTATTTCTTCCCCAAAGCGGATACACCTGGATGAACAATGGAAGCGGTCGCGTTCCGCGACGCTCTGGCTCAGTTCGAGTCAGCCGGCGCTGTCATCCTCGGAATCAGCCCCGACACCGTCGAAGCCGAAAAGAAATTTGCCGACAAGTTTAACCTGCCTTTCCGTCTGCTGGCCGATACCGATCACAGGGTCGCCGAAGCCTACGGCGTCTGGGGCGAGAAATCCCTGTATGGCCGGAAGTATATGGGCGTGGATCGCACAACGTTCCTGATTGGCCCGGATGGCCGTATCCGCTCCATCTTCCGCAAGGTGAAAGTAGATGGTCATGCGGATGAGGTACTGACAGCCATGAGTGAGGCAGAAACTGCCCAATAAAATGGGCGTGCTGTCGAACTCAGGGAGGTCCCTGGTAACTGAAGGCGGGAGGAGTATGAGCAACAGCAGCCGGAACGCGCAAAAACGGGCTTATGATGTCGCGACGTTCGGGGAGACAATGATACGTCTCAGCCCGCCGGGGTATGGGCGGCTGGAGGAGGCGGTCACGCTGGACGTGCGAATCGGCGGCAGCGAGTCGAACACGGCGGTGGCGCTGGCGCGGCTGGGATTGCGGTCGGCCTGGTGGAGCAAGCTGCCCGCCAATCCGCTCGGTCGGCGCATCGAGAACGAGATACGGCGCTGGGGCGTGGATACCTCCGGCGTCATCTGGGACACGAGGCCGACGGCGCGGGTGGGCACCTACTTCCTGGATTTCGGCGTGGCCCCACGCGGCATTGACGTCTACTATGACCGCGCCGCCTCCGCCGCCAGCACGCTCACCCCGGAGGAGGTAGACGCCGAACGAATCGCTCAGGCCAGGCTGCTGCACCTGACCGGCATCACCCCGGCCCTCAGTCCCTCCTGCGCGCAGTCGGTGGCGCGGGCGGTCGCCCTTGCCAGAGAGGCGGGAACAGCCGTCTCTTTCGACGTCAACTACCGGACCAAGCTCTGGACGCCGGAGGCGGCACGGCGAGAGATAGAGCCACTGCTATCCCAGATAGATGTGCTGCTCTGCCCGCTCTCCGATGCAGCGGCGGTTTTCAGCATGACGGGCGATGGCCCGGAGATGGCGCGGGAGTTCCGAAAGCGTTACGGCGTGGGCGCGGCGGTCGTCACCTGCGGCGGCGATGGCGCCGTAGCCTGCGATGATCGGGGCGATTGGGCCTGCGCGCCCTACCGGTTGGCGGAGGTCGTGGATCGGGTCGGCGCGGGCGACGCCTTCAGCGCGGGCGTCCTGATGGGCTACCTGCAGGGCGACCTCAAGCTGGGATTAGAGTATGGCACGGCGATGGCCGCGCTCAAGCACACCATGCCCGGTGACCTGCTGCTCTCCACCCGCGCTGAAATTGAAGCCGCACGCGCCGGCGGCTTCTCCGGCATTCGCCGCTAAACCTCACGCCACGATCCTATAGCCCCCAGGGTCCTTCCGTTTTGATAGCGGGCGAATAGATTCGCGGCAACCAAGGCACAAAACCCGCCTGCGCGGGTTCGTTTCTCCCCTCTCCTTGCGAAGGAGAAGGGTTGGGGGTGAGGTCTTTAGTCGCCGCAGGCCGACTTCGTGCTTTTGTTGCAGCGGCTTTAGCCGCCCGAAAGGAAGTCGCAACATCCCCTCAGGCCGTGGCAGGCTCCGTGCCCTCTTCTGCCGCTTCGACCTGCTCCGGCGCGATGGCCTCTTCCTCGGTCACGCGGGCCGCCAGGCTCGCCAGCGACACTACCGCCGTGTCTGTCGGGGTCAATATCTCATACTTATCCGACTTTGGCAGGTCGGAAACGTGTATCACATCCCCAATGCCAAGCTGCGAAACCTCTACCGTGATATGGTCGGGCAGGTTCTGCGGCAGACAGCGGATCTCTAACTGATCTACGCCCGGCTGCAGGACGGCGGTATGCAGCCTCACCGCCTCCGGCTCTCCGTGGAGCACGATGGGAACGTGGGCCTTGATCATCTCGTTGCCTATCACGCTTCGAAACGCAACATGCTGAAGGCTGTGCGTGACCGGATGCCTCTGGATAGCGCTGAAGAGGACCGTCTGCCTCTGGCCGTCCGGTTCGAGCACCATTTCCAGCAGGGCGGCCTCGCCGTGCAGCCGGAGCTGTTCCTCCAGAGGCTTGGCCTCCGCCTGCAGGTGGAGCGTCTCCTGTCCTCTGTGCTGGATGGAGATAGGAATAAAACCGGATTTGCGTAAACGCTTCACTTCGCCCTTTGTACGGGCTTGTATCGGGCTGGCCTTAAATTGTACGGGTTGCGCGGGCATATTTTTTCCTCCTGCATGAGAGTTAGGTAATCCCTCCCAACGGTGTTGACGTATCTCCTCAGCAGCAGGCTGCGTGAGATTGATCCACACGGCTGGGAGTGTCTACCGAGAGTTAGGAATACGCTGCTCTCCTCATTTGGCGCCGCAAACAAGCTTGCTCAATCAACTTGCAGAGAATTTCGGGTGGGATGATAGAGAGCGGCTGGGAGAGGGCGAAGGGACTTCTGCTCGCCTGGAAACGCACTCTGGCCATAGGACGGACGAGCGGAACGTCCGGTTCCGGGGATTCCAAAACGGAGAGGGGCAGTGGGAAAGAGGCTGACCCGGCTTCTCCCCGTCCCCTCTCCTTAGCAAGGAGAGGGGACGGGGGTGAGGTCTTCCAGGGTGAGGGCCAATTGGGTATGGAGAAATGGCCCGAGTCTGCCGAAAATTCAGGGACGAAGTGGATCGGCGTCCATCAACACAGGAGACCCTAAGCCGCATTCCCCCGCCCCTGTATGGACTCCAGCACTGTGCGAGGAGGGTTATTGATGGTTACGGAGTATATCCAACACTTCGGCTTGACGGAAACCCCGTTTGCCCGCAACCATGATCCCAAATGGCTCTACCTGTCCACGCAGCATAAAGAGGCGGTGGTCAAGGCCAGGTGGACCATTCAGGAACATGGGGGCCTGGCGCTGATACGCGGCGACGTGGGGCAGGGCAAGTCGTTCTTGATCGAATACCTGATGACGGTCTGGCCGCATCAGTTCGGCTGGCACTGTGCCAAAATGCAGAATACCAGCACCATTACCTCGCCCCGGACTCTGCTTACCGAGGTGCTGATGGCCTTCGGCCTGGAGCCGGCGCCCACCACACGTGAGATGGTGACCCGCCTGGAGACCTGGCTGCTGGCCAAAGCCTACGAAGAGAAACAGACGATTGTGCTCTTCATTGACGAGGCCCAATCCATCGACTCGCGGGCGTTTCTGGTGCTGCGCGATCTGGTCAACCTGCAGACGCGCGAGCGCATTCTGCTCCAGATTGTGCTATCGGCGCAGTTGGGCATTGATCGCAAGCTCGCCTACTATCCGGCGCTGCAGAGCCGCATTGCCTCGGTTTCGACGCTGGAACCGCTCTCCCTAGAAGAGACGGAGAAGATGCTCCTGCACCGATTCCAGCGCGCGGGCGCGGCCGACCCGTACGCGATCTGTTCTCCGGAAACCATGCAGGCTCTCTATCTGCACAGCGGCGGCGTGCCCCGCGATATTCTGGTGGTGACGGAGGCGGCGATGAAGGAAGCGTTCCTGCAGGACGGGCCGCACGTCTTGCCGGAGCACGTGGAGAAGGCCGTGCGCGACCTGGCCTGTCGGCGTCCGCGCCTGGCAAAGGCAGCCTGACATGGCAGAGACACAGCAACCATTTGATGCGGGCGTGCGGCGCAAGCGGCTGGAGGAGCTGTTCGAGGATACGCCGTACCTATCGCCTACCATGAAAGCGCGCAGCCTCCACGAGAAACTGGAGCGGGTCCAAGCGCCGCCTCAGGCCGCGCCCGATCTATTGGAGCAGGCCGGCGCTCCGAGCGCTCCTTCCTCAGGCGCTCCACTCCCATCCGGCGCCCCGACCGCGCCGCCCCGCGCCGAGGGAAAGATGGGCCTGGCCGAGGCCGCCGCTTATATCCGGGATGCCCACGACCCGCAACAGAAAGAGCCTGCCGGCGTGGAGCGCCTGCAGCGCTTCCGCGATCAGGTGCTGCGCAAGTGGCTTCCCGGCGCACCGCCCAAAGAGAAGAACGGCTGAGGGATACGGCCCATGCGGATCTATGCGCTCGCCAGCCACAAAGGCGGCGTTGGTAAGACGACAACGGCGGCGAATCTGGGCGCGGCGCTGGCAGCGGCAGGCAAGCGCGTGCTGCTGCTGGATCTGGCGCCGCAGGCGAGCCTGACGGCAGCCCTGGAGCATACGCCCGCGCGCTTTGCCATCGGAGATGTGCTGCGCGAGCCCGCGCGCATCCTGGAGGCTATCGGCCCCTGCGCCGACGGAATGCATCTTGTCCCGGCGACAGCCACCCTGGCCGTCGTCTTGCTGGAGCTGGCGCAGGCTGAGGATGCCGTCTTTCGGCTGTCCCGGGCGCTCCAACAGGTGCAGGATCGCTACGATTACGCCCTGATTGACTGCCCGCCTTCGCTCGGCTGCGCGCTGACCAACGCCCTGACTGCCGCCCACGTCGCGCTCGTGCCGCTGCAATGCGACTTCCTTTCGCTGCGCGGCCTGGTGGACATCCAGGAGATCGCCGCCGCCATCCGGGAAGCGCTCAATCCGACGCTGCGCCTGCGCGTGGTCGGCACCATGTTCGACCGGCGCATCGCCCACGCCAATGACGTTCTGAATGAGGTCAGCGCCGTGCTGCCGGGCCAGATCTACAAGACCCTCATCCCGCGCACGGTACGCCTGGCGGAGGCTCCGGCCACCGGACAGACGATCTTCGCCTATGCCCCCAAATCGCAGGCGGCGCACGCCTACCGCCAATTGGGACAGGACATTCTTCAGGAGAACTACGCCGATGAGACGACGCGACGACATCCGGGCCGCGATGCAGAGACTGCTTTCGCCTGCCGCGCGTCCTGAGTCCCTTGCCAGCGGAGACGGTCTGCAATCCACCCTCGGCGCGTCGGGGGATATGCCAGCGCTGGCGCTGTCCGAGGCGCCCCTGCGCATCCTCCAGGAGCTACAGTCCACGCTGCATGAGAACGGCATCGAGGCCGAGCCGGTCGAGATCGTTCAGGTGATGATGGAAGCGCTCTCCGCGCGCCCTACCCTCTGTAGGGGCCTGCTTGCCGCCTACCTACTCGACGCCTGAGCTCCCCGCCTCTTCCCCAATTCCCCTTCCTTTTCCCTGACCATCCCTGAGCGCGGCAGGCGGAACCCTGCCGCTGCCTGCTCCTACCCTCTCTCCCCAAAAACCACTCATTCTCACCGAGATAGTAGATCCGGCAAACGTGGAATAGTCTCCTTGCCGGTTGGAAAATCCGCCAGGAAGCGGTACGCCAGCACAGCAACATACCAGCAAATCGGAGTGACTTAGACCGGGATGATGAAGGTAACCGCAATTGCAATCAAGTACCGCGCCAGCCGTCTGGGGGAGCAATTGGTTGCCGATGGAGTCATCAGTCAAGAGCAGTTAGAGCAGGCGCTGGAGTGCCAGCGCCAGACCGGGGCTTTCCTCGGCGAAGTCATCGTTTCGCTTGGTTTTGCGCCCGCCTCCACAATGGGGCGTTATCTGCAGGAGCTAACGGGCTTTCCTTACGTAGACCTGGCGGATACCTCCATTGACCTGGAACTGGCGCGCTCCATCCCCGAGCACCTGGCACGCCGCAAGATGCTGCTGCCCTTTGCCGCGCAGGAGGACGCCGTGCATGTGGCGATGGCCGACCCGCTGGATCTGTCTGCTGTAGACGATCTGCGCACCCGTCTGGGCCGCCGCATCGTGGCGTTTCTGGCCTTCCAGGCCGACATTTTGCAGAGCATCAACCGCATTTATGACATGCGGCAGGCGGCGCTGTCGGTGCTGGATGAGATCAACGAGGCGGCCCAGGCCGATCCTGACCTCTCCCTTGATGAGCTGGTGGGCCTGGCCGAGGGCGCGCCGATTGTGCGGCTGGTTAATAGCATCGTCCATACCGGAGTCTCCAGCGGCGCCAGCGATATTCATATCGAGCCGCAGGAAAAGGTCGTGCGCGTGCGCTTCCGGCAGGATGGGCTGCTCTACGATCAGATGACCTTCCCGCGGCATCACCTGCCGGCGGTCGTCTCGCGCATCAAGGTCATGTCCCATCTGGACATCGCCGAGCGCCGCCGCCCGCAGGACGGGCGCTTTGTCTTCAAAGACGAGAGCGGCAAGAACTACGACCTGCGCGTGAGCATCCTGCCGCTCATCTATGGCGAGAAGATCGTCATGCGCGTGCTGGAAAAATCCAGTTCGCTGGGCAACGCCGATGCGCTGGGCCTGTTCCCGGAGCAACGGGAGCTTTTCGAGCGCTTTGTCCGCCGACCGCATGGGGTCGTGCTGGTGACTGGGCCGACAGGCTCCGGCAAATCCACCACGCTCTATGCCGCGCTCAGCCTGATCAACGACTCGACACGCAACATCAATACCGTCGAGGACCCGGTCGAGTACAACCTGCCCGGCGTCAACCAGGTGCAGGTGCACTCCCAGATCGGTATGACGTTCGCCGCCGGCCTGCGCTCGCTAGTGCGCCAGGACCCGGACGTGATCATGGTCGGCGAGATACGCGATAAAGAGACCGCCGAGATCGCCGTGCAGGCCGCGCTGACCGGCCACCTGGTGCTGTCCACGCTGCACACCAACGACGCGCCGGGCGCGCTGGTGCGGCTGCAGAACATGGGCGTGGAGCCGTTCCTGATCAGTTCCGCCGTCATCGGCGTCATCGGCCAGCGGCTGCTGCGCACCGTCTGCGTCCACTGCAAGGAGCTGGAGCCGGCCTCGGACATGATGCTGGAGGCGTTCGGCCTACAGAAGCGGGAGGGCGAGATGCCCGTTCTGGCGACCGGGCGCGGCTGCGCCAAGTGCGGCGGGCGCGGCATGAAGGGCCGCACCGGCGTCTATGAGCTTATGCCGATGAGCGACACGCTGCGCGGCATGGTGCTCAAGCGCGCTTCCGGCCAGGAACTGCGGGATCAGGCCATCGCCGAAGGCATGATCACCATGCGCGAGGCGGCGCTGCGCAAGATGCTGATCGGCCAGACGACCGCAGAGGAGGTCACGCGCGTTCTGTTCTCAGAAGATTTCTAGGTCAAGAGGTTATAGATGATATTGGGCCTCTTGGCCCAAGCGGATATCCGGATGCCGCCATATCCCCTTGCCGGAAGGCAGGGGCCTGGCGACAGGGAATCGCTAAGGAGGGCACACGGACTATGCCAACTTTCCAATATACCGCCCGGGATCGCGCCGGCCAACAAAGTGATGGCGTCATCGCCGCCCGGGACCTCTCCGAAGCCCGCGAGATACTGCGTAAAAAGGAGCTGTTCCTGACCCAGATCCGGGAGCAGGCCGCACGCGGGCAGAGCGGCGCCCAGGGGGGATTGCTGCGCCGAAAGCGCGGGGTCAAGCTGCGGGACATGGTCATCATGAGCCGACAGTTGGCGACCCTGGTGCGGGCCGGTATCTCGATTGTGGAGTGCCTGCAGGCGGTGTCCGCCCAGACTCAGAACCCGGCCCTGGTGGAGACGATCAACGATGTCCGACTGGAGGTACTGACCGGCAGCACGCTCACGGACGCGATGCGCAAGCATCCCAAGGTCTTTAGTGAAACCTATATCTCGCTGGCGCAGGCCGGCGAGGTGGGCGGCGTCCTGGAACAGACCCTGGAACTGGCCGCCGATCAGTTTGATAAAGAGGCCCAACTGCGCGCTAAGGTCAAGTCGGCCTTCGTCTATCCGGCTATCGTCATGGGGACGGCGGTGTTCGTGGTCATCTTCATGCTGATCTTCGTTGTGCCGGTCTTCGCCAACGTCTACCGCCAGTTCAACGCCAAGCTGCCGGCGGTCACGATGATGCTGGTCTCGTTAAGCTACATCATCCTGCACTACTGGTGGATGGTGCTGCTGGGGCTGGCAGGGCTGATCTATGCCCTGCGGCGCTACATCCAGACGCCCACGGGACGCACACAGTACGACCGTCTGAAGCTCAAGATTCCGCTGCTTGGCGACCTCAATCGCAAGATCGCCGTCTCGCGCTTTACGCAGACGTTTTCTGGAGCGGTACGCTCCGGCGTGCCGATCCTGCGGGGCCTGGCTATCGCGGGACAGACCTGCGGCAACGTGATCATCATGGAGGCGGTCAAGAAGGTGGCGGGCTTCGTCAAAGAGGGCGCGACGCTCTCCCTGCCCCTTGAGCAGACGGGCGAGTTTCCGGCGATGGTCACGCGCATGATCGCGGCGGGGGAGCACTCCGGCAACCTGGATACGATGCTGGAGGAGATCACCCGCTTCTACAATCGTGACATTGAGTACACTGTGGAGAACCTGACCAAGCTGATGGAGCCGGCCATGACGGTGATCGTCGGGGGCCTGGTGCTGTTTATCCTGCTGGCGCTGTATATGCCCATTTTCAACCTGGGCAATGTCATCAAGAAATAGCCTTTACCCCAGCAGACCTCACCCCCGCCCCTCTCCTTGCGAAGGAGAGGGGAGAGGAAAGCGTTGGCTTCTCGGTTCCCCCTCTCTTTGTTAAGGAGAGGGGGTTAGGGGGTGAGGTATCTACGAAAGAGCAACCGATGCGGAAGAGAGACCAGTTCAAATGGCGGCGTGGATGGACGCTTGCGGAAGTGCTTACCGTCGTCCTGATCGTCATCGTCCTGATGGCGATAGCCATGCCGGCCTTCCAGAACGGCATGAGCGCGTCCAGGCAGAGCGCCTGCCGCGCCAACATGCAGGCCCTTGCCAACGCCGAAGAGCAGTATCGGCGCCAGAGCGCCACGCACGCCTATACGACCCAGGTGAGCGCGCTGAGCAAAGAGGCGGCGGGCGTGCCAGTATGCCCGGACGGCGGCACCTACACTATTACTATCTCGAACGGCACGGCCACCGCGCAGAACGGGCAGACCGTTCCGCAGGGCGGCCTGGTGATCTCGTGCAGCATCGGCAGTCATGGTAAATTTGCGCCCGGCATAGATACCCCCTGAGCGCGGTTCGGGCGGACAGGGAGGGGAAGCGGCGGCCCTTGCTGCAAGGGCGGGCCGCTCTTGCGCACAGAGAAAGGAATCGATAACGTGCGACACCTAGATCGTCAGATACGGCGCCAGCGCGGAGGCGTCCTGATCAGCGCGCTGGCGTTCATGGTCGTCATCTCGCTGCTGCTGGCCGGCATCGGGACGCTGTGCGTCTCCTACTATGGCCGCGCCCGGACCGATAGCGACTACGCGGCGGCGCTGAGTCTGGCCGAGGCGGGCGTCAACTTCGAGTTCCGTAAAATCTCTCTCGACGAAACCACCGCCGATCAGGCCGGAGCCTCCAACCCGCCCGGCGTGCTCTACAACTTCGGCGGCGGCACCTTCCGCGTCTACTGCGCCAACCGCGACGGCAGCACGCCCTGGAAGCCGCCCAGCAACCTCTACGTGATCGCGACCGGCACCCTCAACGGCGCCACCCGCACCATCCAGGTTTCCGCCAAAGGCTACGCGCCGCCCGGTAACTACGCCATCTACACCCTGAACAGCATTAGCGTCTGGCACGGCTCCGCTGTGGTGGTCGTCGGTGACGTGGGCACCAACGGCCAGCTTGACTTCACCGGGCATCCCGGTATCCAGGGCAGCATCTACTTCAACGGACCGAGCGCCGGCTGGTACGGCGGCCTGGACCCCGGCGGCTATACGGAGCTGCGCGAGCCCCGTCCGATTCAGTGGGAGACTGTGGACCAGAAGGCGCTGGATCTGTTCCCGGCGAGCACCTATCCGCCGGGCGGAATGGCCTACCTCGCCACAAATAACGACAACGCCAGAGCCACCCCGCCTATCGTGGGCAACTCAATCACAAACTCGGTCACGCTGCACGGGCCGGGCAACTACTATGTGACCAATATCAACCTGGCAGGCAACAAGACTATCGATCTGGACAACACGGGCGGGCCGATCAACCTGTGGGTCGGGCCGAGCGGGGGCACGGGCACCTGCCGCTTCCGGGGCGGCACGGCGGCCCTGACGGCCTCGCAGAACCCCAGCAACGTCTGTCATATCTACGTGGCCACCAAGAGCGGCATTGACCTGGCGGGCAACCAGCGGATTGATGCGGCCATTTACGCCTACAACAAGGACTCGCTCGGCAACGAGTACGGCTACGTGGTCAACAGCGGCAACCCCACCATCAACGGCCAGATTCTAGCGAACCAGGTGGATATCAACGGCAACATCACGGTCAACTACGTCCCGGACCTGATCAAGCCCACCAGCTTTGGCTATTACGGCTTCGATAACTCCTGGGTCGAGATCAACGGAGTGAACCAATGAGCGCAAGGAGACGCCGCGGCGTGACGTTCCTGGAAGTTCTGATCGCCGCCCTCATCGTCGGCACCTGCATCGCCTCGGTGGTCAGCCTGTTCGATTTCTCCTTCCGGCTGACGCTGGATTCCTACGATCAGGATGTGGCCTATACGCTGGCCCGCAACGCCCTCGAGACGATTAAAGAGACCGGGTTTTACTACACGGCGGAAGCGCCGACGACGTCCCCGGTCGTGCATTACTATGACCGCAACCAGGCCAACCAGGATAGCAGGCCGTCGGCGGCGCGCTATAAGGTGGCAATCACCGTCGTCAGCGACCGGATAGTGGCCGGGTCGAATCCCATCAAGCCTGCCGAAGACGCGCTGCGCACGGTGACGGTAACGGTGACGCTGCTTCCCGGCAGCCAGGTGCTCTATCAGGGAAGCACGTACCTTGTGAGGGCCGGCATATGAGCCAGAGAGTCGGGCGCCATGGCGCCACCCTGATGGAAACGTTGGTTGCGGGATTGATCGCGCTGATCGTTGGGGGCGGGATGGCTGCACTGGTACAGACCACGCTGACCTCGCGCGGGGCCATCGCCGGGCAGAACAACGCCTACGCGGGCGCGCGCAAGGCGATGGATACGCTGCTGGATAACCTGCGCTCCGCCCAGCCCATGCTGATACAGTCCAACCCGGCGCTCTATTCTGCCCTTGCGGCAGCCGGGGCGTCGTCGGTGACCTGCTACACCAGCAGCACGGGAGACACCCTCCGGCTCTGGCTGGACACGACGACCAACCCGGCGGCGCTCAAAGAGACGCGCACAGTCAACGGCTCCGCGACGACAACCACTGTGCTCACAGGCGTGCAGTCGTTGCAGTTGACCTACTACGTTGTCGCCGGCTCGGCCTATACCGCCGCGTCCGCTTCCTGGACCACGACGGCCAGCCCGAGCGCGCCCACGTCGGTGGAGCGGCCCAACATCGGCGCCATCAGCGTAGCAATTACGGTGAACATCAACGGCTATAGCCGCACACTCACCAGCTTTGTCCGGCTGCGCGGCAGCCCTTATAAGGGGTAACCTAACCCCCCGTGCAGGGAGTAGGGTGTAGGGTCGCCCTCACCCCTATCCCCACTGCAAGGGTCGGCCCTGCAATGGTTCGGGCCACTGCCGCTGGGTTTGGTGAAGAGGCGATGGTACTCCTGAATGGTCGGCCCTGCAATGGTTCGGGCCACTGCTAGGGTTGGCGCTCAACGGTTCGCGCCACTGCAAGGGTCGGCAAGGTTACGGCCCTTGCCTCCGCCTTGCGACACCTTGCGACACGGCTCTGCCTAGCGACACCTACGCGGGCAAAACACCTTTTTCGCCCACGTAGGTGGGCGACGGGCGCTTTGCGCCCCCGAGCGGCAGGGTTCAGCCTGCCGCTTGAGGCGAACCGGGGAGTCAATTTAACTTCGTTTGCTCTATGGCTTACCGAGGAATGCGGCAATAATCAACCTGACACAAAGGCCAGATGCCGCGAGGCTGCCCTCCGGCGGGATTTCTTCCACCCGCTGAGGGGCGACCCGATTCCTACTGCTGTTTTGCTGGTAAACCTTACGGCCTGGAAATCGGCGCGCAGGAGGCGCGCGGATTGGCGAGCCCTGTGATGGCCCGCCAATCGCAGTATGAACCGAGGGATTGTAACTATGGCTGCAAAAGGACGCCTGCTAATCGGCGTGGACTTGAATGTTTCGGAAATCTATGCCGTCGGGATGCGCGGCAACTGGACCAACGCCCAGGTGGTCTGCGCCGGCTCTGCCCCTATGCCTGCCGGCGCGCTGGAGGGCGGCAACATCGTCAACTCGGCGGCAGTCGCTGAGACGTTAAAGCGGTTGCTGGAGCGCATGGGCGTAGGTCCGCACGAGGCTGTGCTCGGCATTGCCGGGCGCGGCGTGATCACGCGCGTGCTCGATGTGCCCAGCATGCCCGACAACGAGATGGGAGCGGTCATCCAGGGCGAGCTGGCCCACTACCAGATTTTGCGCGACAACACCGGCGCCTTCGACTTTATGCGGCTGCAGCGGCCCGAGGAGCTGGCCGACGCCAGCCCACAGGTGCTGGTCATGGCGGCAGAGGAGATGATCGTCGGCGGCTACCGCGCCGTCGCCGAACAGGCGCAGGTCCGCCTGCTGGCGCTGGAGCCGGTGCTGCTGGCAATGTATCGCGTCGCGTTTGCCAAAGTGCAGGCCGAGCCGGCCGCCCTATGCCTGGCCATCAACAACGGCGAGGTCGAGATCACCGTGGTCAGCCACGGCCAGATCCGGCTCTACCGGCGCGTGGACATGGGCCGCAGCAGCCTGATCGTCGAGCCGCAGGCGGGGCAGCGCGGCGCCCGGACGGAGAACAAGCCTGCCGCCCGCAGCCTGCTGGGCGAGGAGATAGAAGAGGCCGGGCCGGAATCCGAGGGCCGCCCGACGGAAACGGCCCGGCAGATCAACGTCGCCTCGGCCAGCAGCCTGGTCATCGAGATACAGCGCTCTCTAGATTACTACAGCAGCCAGTATCCGCAATCCAGCGCCGTCAGCCGCGCCGTGATGGTCACCAACGATCCGGCCCTGACGCCGCTTGCCAACTGGCTTTCCCAGGCGCTCTCCATCGAAACGACGGTCGCCGAGCTGTCTGGCGCCGCAGAGGCCGCACCCGAGGCCGCCGCTCAGCTTCAAGGACCGGAGGGCCTGCGCTATCTGGGCGCCATCGGTCTGGCTATGCATGGGCTGGCCGGTCAGCCGGTGGCGGTGCCGCGCTTCAACCTCTTGAGGGGAGTGCGCGCCCCCCGGGTCATCCAGCTAGGGAAGCGCAGCCTGGCCGTCTCGCTGGCGCTCTCCGTTCTCTGCCTGCTCATCGGCGGAATCGTGGCCTTTGCCATGAATCGCAAAGCCGGCATGGTGGCGATCTCACTGCAGCAACGGCAGGCGGAGCTTAGCACCAAACAGAAGCTCAAGCAGGAATACCTGGATCAGCTCCAGGCCCAGACAGAACAGTTGCAAACGCTCCAACCCAAGGGCTTTCCATTTCCCCGCATTATGGATGCGGTTTCCCATGCGATTGCCCCGGACGTTGGCCTGACCGGCGTTAGCCTGGACATGAGCGGCCAGGTGCTCGTGACCGGCGAAGCCGCCAACGAAAAGGCCGTTATCAGGACACTCGAAGGGCTTAAAAGCAGCCCGAGCTTTGAGAATACGTCGCTGGATACGTTCGATACCAAAGGGAACGTGACGGGCCGCCCGCCGGTGGTGCGCTTCCAGATCTCCTTGCACTATGTCAGCCAGGAGCGCCCCCAGGCCGCAGCCCCCGGCACGCGTTGAGGATATACCGTGAACAACTTACGTCTTCATAACTCACTGGCCATTGGCCTGCCGGTGCTATCCTTCTTTCTGGCGGGCGGGTTGGCCTTCTACCATGCCCGCCGCGCCCAGCATCTCGAAAGCGAATGGGAGCTGGCAGGCAAGCAGATTGCCGCGCTGGATACCCTGATCACCACATCAGGCTCCAAGCCGCGCCCGGCCCGCTTTCCAACCGCCGAGCAGTCGTCGCAGGAACAGCCCAACTTCCTGAACGTGCTGCGCGCCTATGCCGACGGAGCGCACGTGCGGTTCGTCCATTGGTCCAACAACAGCGCCAATACGGCCAACAACGCAAGCGTCGCGTCGGCCTCCGGCTCCGATAACAAAGAGGCGCAGGGCAAATCCCTGCCGCCCGACGTGACGGCGATTGTCAGCCAGGTCGAGATCGCCGGCCACTATCTGGGGATACGGGATTTTCTGTATAGTATCCTGCGCTCGCCGCGCCTGCTGAACCTGACGGACATCAAATGGATGCGCGATGACACCTGGCCGCAGACCCACGTGACGTTCACATTGACGCGCTACGTCGCGCCTCCCGGCAAGGCGGCACTGCGCGACTCGGACCTGCAGGCGCTGACTCTGGCCCAGTCGCAGCATCCCGTGTCGCCGGGAACATCTGGCCCGTATGCGGCCACGCCGATCAGCAACCCGCCCGGCACACCTGTCGTATCCGCCGCAGCGCCCGGGAAGCTCTAAGGAGGGTGGAGATTGACCTATGAAACGCTTCCATTTACTCGCAGCAGGGCTTTTCCTGCTCAGCGCGCTCCCGGCGCCCGCGGAGACGCCGGCCGGCAACCCGCGCCCGGCTAATCCGATACGACCCCGAGCGCGCATTCGCCTGCGGTTTGCCAATACCGATTTCTCGGATGTAATCCAGGCGCTCACCCTGCAGACGCACGCCAACATCGTCTACCCGACGGGGCTGCGCAAGTCCATCTCGGTAGACGTCGCAGCGGACACGACCGACCAGGCGCTGAGCTTTATCACGGCGGCCTCCGGGCTGGCCTTCCGCCAGATCGGGCGCACCTACGTCGTGGCCGCGCCGGGCGACCTGCGCCGGGCGCTGGAGCCGTTCGGGGCGAAAACGTTCCTGCCGCTCAATACGCTGGCGCCTGCGGACGCCGTGAAACTGCTGGAGGGCGCGCTGCCTTACCTCACCGTTCGCCAGGCGGGCAATCAGGTGCTTGCTATTGGCGGCACGGAGGATATTGAGCAGGCGCGCACGATCCTGGCCGCGCAGGACAAGGCCAAGCCCAACGATCCGGCGACGACGGATGTGGTCGCTTTGCGCTATGTGCCGGCGGCGCAGGTCGCCACGCTCTTGAAGACGATGTATCCGGACCTGAAGGCGCAGGCAGTAGGCGCGGCGGACAAGCCCGGTGGCGCGCTGGGCCTGGCCGGGCCGAAATCCGCGGTGGAGGGCGCCAAAGAGGCGCTCCATACCATAGATGCGCCCAACGCTCCGCGCGACTCCGACCACGAGTACCGCGTCTATCCCATCCGCTACAGCAGCGCGCCGGTGTTGCGCGACTTCCTGGAGAAGTCCGGCCTGGATGTCTCCGTGCTCATTGGGCCGGAGAACTACGCGCCGTCCGCGCCCGGCTTCCGCCCGCTCTCCGGCGCTACAATCGGCACCAACAACGGCGGCGCGATGGCAGGCGGCAATAACGGCAATGGTGGCGGCACAGCGGCGGGCACAGGAGAGAACGGTACGTCTCAGTCCAAACCCGAGGACGGCAGTCACGCCCGCTTCCTGGTACTCAACGGCACGCCGGAGCAACTGGATAAGGCGTTCGGGCTGCTGGCGCAGGTGGATGTGCCGCCCCAGCAGGTCATGGTCGAGGTCAAGGTAGTGGATACCTCGCCGGAGCGGGCCGAGGAGCTGGGCCTGACGTGGAGCTGGACGCCCTTCACTTTCCTGGAGGCGCATCCGGGTACGACCGCCTCAGACTTCGACAAGGCCACGCGCCCGCTGGGCTTCGGCGCCATCAGCCGCGTTCCCTGGTCGTTCCAGTCGGTGTTGAGCGCGATGACCGTCCGCAAGGAGGCCAAGATCCTGGCCGACCCACGTATTCAGGTGGTGGATAACCAGGACGCCAACATCTTCATCGGGGAGACCATTCGCACGCAGGTCTCGCAGTCAAGCCTGGCCGGCACGACGTTACAGGTGCTGGAGTTCCCGGTCGGGATTATCTTGCTGGTGCGCCCGCACATCAACAGCGATGGCCGGATCACCATGCGCGTTCACCCGGTCGTGAGCACCGTCACGGGCCTCAGCGCCAACAACATCCCGCAGACCAGCTCGCGTGAGGCGGAGACGACGGTCATGGTGCAGGATGGCGAGACGGTGGTGATCGGGGGCCTGATTCGCGACGAGATCAGCAAGACCGTTCAGGAGGTGCCTATCCTCTCCAAGATCCCGCTGATCGGAGAGCTTTTCCGCAAGCGCTCCACCGACCGACGGCACAGCGATATTCTGGTCTTTATCACGCCGCATATCGTCAAGTAGGACGCCTGGACCCCGACCAGCGGCCCTCACCTCCTTCCCCTCTCCCGCAGCGTGGGGGAGGGGAAGGGGGTGAAGGCTTTAACAGGGAGTGGACAGTCGCCGTAGGGCGACTTTGTGCTTTTAGTACTGCGGTTTTACCGCCTGGAGAGAGCTGAATGGCTCCAGTATGAGGAGGTTCATGGATGACATACCGACCAGAAGATCGTAAGCGCCTAATCGGCCTTGGCGCCGCGATTGTCCTTGTCTTGGGATATGGAGTTGTCTTTATTATTCCGCGCGCGGTTGGCTCGTCGCATGGGACACCCAGGCCGGCGGCACCGACCATCGTGCCGGCCAGCCTGCCGGGCGCACAGGCTGCCGTCGGAGTACCGGGCACTGCACAGCCTACGCCCGATAAAACGGCTGTCGCTCAGGACTTGAGCGTACCGCCTCCGGCGGAGCGCGACCCCTTCGAGCCGCCTGTGGCTGCGCGTCCGGTAAACAGATTCCTGGCCGCTCCACACCTGGCTCCCAGGCGGCCCGCACCGCCCGGTCCCAGCGTTCTGCCGCGCGACACGCGGCCCAAACTGGCGGCGATTGCCCCGCCCGTCCCCGCTGCGGCGCCGACGACATCCCCGACGCCGCCCGAGCAGCCGGTTATTGAGTTGAAAGGCGTGGTGCTCGGCCAGCCGACCATCGCTGTTCTCCGCCTGGATGGGCAGATCTTCGACAAAAAAGAGAAGGAGCGGCTGCCCAACGGATGGCTGGTGGAGCATATTGCCGAGACGGGCGTTGTCTTGAAGGCCGGCACGCGCCGGATTACCCTGGAAGTGGGCCACGCCTGGCCGCCTGCCAAAGCGGGCCAGGAGACGCCGGCCCCGCCCACCGTTGCGCCAGCCGCCGAGCCGCCCGTCGCATCGGCGCCTGTGACCGAAACTCCTTGACGCATACCGCCAGAATCCGGCGTTCCTGTCAGGTTATCGCGGCGCGGAACATGGCATAACGTGAATGAGACGGCCCGCTCCGGTTTCGGGGAAAGCCGCTCGCTCACATTCGACGAAAAGGAGGCAACTCGCTTGCACCATATTCTTTCGCGAAAGCGTCGCAAAGGCTTTACGCTGGTCGAACTGCTGGTCGTAGTTCTGATCCTGGCGATCTTGATGGCCGTGGCGATTCCGGCTTACCTGGCAGCCGTTAAGGAGTCGCGCCGCCGCACCTGTCGCGCCAATATGCAGTCTATTGCCCACGCGGAGCAGGCATACCTGATCCGCAATCCCGGCGGCTATACCGCCGATCTCAGCGCGGGCGGCCCGCTGGTCGGGCCGGACAAAGACCTGCAGGCGCTGCCTATCTGCCCGGAGGGCGGCACCTATACGGTGGATACCGGCACCAACAACCAGGGGCCGATCACCATCCACTGCAGCGTCCAGGCGCATGACACAAGCGACAACGGCAACGCTGGCTTCCAGCCGGGCCGCGACTCCTCGTAAGCTTCCTCCTGGGAAGGCTCAACCCTTCCTGCAGCTCTGCTTCCTTACTCCTGAGGAAGCAGAGCCTTCTTTTTGCCTCAAAAACCAGATTCAGACGGGATTAACGGAATTAACCGGATTTCCACCCCTCAGATAAGCTTTGCTTCCCTATCTTTGTCTAATCCTATAAATCCCGTCTTCACTGCCGTACACTTTTTGGAAGGAGGGCGTAGAGGTTGCCGCATTGGGTACTCTAGTGCTTACCACAGACACTGGAGAACCTAAAATGAGCGACAACCTCACCCGTTATTGTGCCATAAGAGAT
>Ga0209810_1000649_pt1 | contig 69013 bp, 68 predicted proteins | sample Coa_R1_7_FD_187159 | JGI IMG/M metagenome (GOLD analysis project Ga0209810, IMG submission 187159) | Surface soil microbial communities from Centralia Pennsylvania, which are recovering from an underground coalmine fire - Coalmine... | ecosystem: Environmental > Terrestrial > Soil > Unclassified...
GGTGCCCCGCCCGCCCGGACCCGAACCTCCCGCCTCAGCGCCCTGCTCACGCCCGCCGCCTGATCATGCATTCGCCAGCAGTATCCCGAGTGCCGGCCAGCCTGACCCAGGCGTAGACCACACCGAGTTGGTCCCCACGCGGGGCGACCACGACGGCATGATGCACGAGCCCTGGACGCTGGGTTCCCCGGACTTGACGACGCGGGTTCAGTATGCTTTGATGGATGCAGTGACTGACTGATCAGTCAGTAGAGGAGTGCGAGTCGCGTATGGCATCGCAGAGACCGAGCAGGGTCGAAGAGAGGCAGCGAGAGCGACGCCGCGCCATTCTGGACGCGGCGATCTCCCTCTTTGCCCGCCACGGGTTCGCCGAGACCGGCATCTCCGACATCGCGCGGGCGGCCGGTGTCAGCCACGGGACGGTCTTCCTGTACTTTCCCTCCAAGGATGCGCTCTTCCGGGCGGCCGTGCTTGAACCACTCGAGGAGTTCGCCGACGGGTCGCTGGGGGTGATGGATGGCGAGGGACGCCCGCTGGAGCGTATTCGCGCGCTGGTTGGCGAGCAAGTGCGGGGGATTGCGGCCGAGCGCAGCTATCTGCAGATGGTGCAGGCGGCCGTGGCACAGGCCCAGCGTTTCGGCGACCTGGCCGAGGACGTCAGCACCGTCATCGATCGCGTGGTGTACCGCTTGTCGTCCCTGGTTGCCGAGGGGATGGATGCCGGTGAGCTGGCCCCGGGTTCCTCCGACGCGGTGGCGGCGTCCTACCTGGCGTATCTCAACGGCATCGGGCTCGTCATCCTCGATCGTGAGAATACGGCACTCTGGGAGCACCTGATCGGCCAGGGACTTCGGCTGTTTGCACCCCTGAAGGGAGATCGCGATGTTGAGTGAGAAAGAGCAACCGGTGGGAGAGATCACTGTCAGGCCGATGGAGAAGCACGAATGGCGGGCAGTGGTGGACGTACTGGCGCGCGCCTTGCGCGACAACCCCACGAGCGTCGGGATGTTTGGTCCCGACGAAGACCGGCGGCTGCGGTCGCTGCGCGCTCTCTATGGGGCACTGCTTGACGACGCGCCGTTGCCGCCACTCGTGGCGTGCTCCGACCGCCGCATTCTGGGTGCGGCGGCCGTCTTCCCTCCCGGTTCGTGCCTCTTCCGCCGTGCTCAGGCGCGCGTGCGCCGCCTGCGGCTCCCGGGCCGTGACATCCATGTCGAATCACCGTGGTTGCCGTGGGGCCATCTGCCGGGATTGCTCCGGGTCGGACCCGCGGCGCTCGGCCGCGCCGCTGTGATGGCGCGGGTGGGCGAGGCGCATGATCCGGAGGACAGGCACTGGCATGTGGAGCTGGTCGGGGTCGAGCCCGCGCTGCAGGGCCGCGGCATCGGCCGGATGTTGATGGAGGCGGCGCTGCGGCAGGCCGACGCGGCGGACGAGCCGGCGTATCTGGAGACGGACACGCCGGAGAATGTCGAGTTCTACCGCCGGCGTGGTTTCGAGGTCACGGGGCAGGAGGAGCCGCTGGGCGTGCGAACCTGGTACATGCAGCGCGCCCCGCGCTGGATCCCCGCCACGTAGACAATGAAACAGTGGCGACGCAGGGATATGTCCTGGCGGTTCCGGACTTCCTGGCGGCTCCCATGGTGGAGGGGGTGACCCATCACCTCGCCATAATCGTTGCTATCGAGGATGCCGGGCCACCCGTCAAACTCGATGTCGGCTCATACAGCTCAAATGCCGGCAGAGCAATGACCCGAAAGGCGTCCGGATGGCGCGCAGCATACCGCGCCATCGTCTGACCCGCCGGTAGGCCGATGCGAAAGACGTACCAGGCCCGCAGATCCTGCCGGACCGCAACGCGATAGGGCAGGTAGCGATCGAGCCCCGGCCCCAGATGCGCATCAAGGACCGAGCAGGTGATGCGCTCCGTCGTTTCGAAGGCCAGCCAGTCGCAGGTCCAGTAGTCGGTGTAGACATGCTGCACATGGTGGCGTCCCAGAATCCCGGCCGCCTGCCGGAGTTGTCCATTCAACCAGGTGGCATAGCTGAGATTTCCGAACAGGCTGGTATCGCTGGTTGCCAGGGCAATCCCGACCAACACGAGAAGAGCCATCGCACCGAGCCGCCCACGGCCATGCTCGAGCCGGGCGAGAAAAGGGGCCGTCAAGGGGGAGATGATGGCCGGAACGGCAATCCAGATACCGGTCAGGTAGCGCACGGTGTACCACGGGGCGTGCGCGGGCGCCGGACTGAGGCAGTAGAGGAGCACGGTGAGCGCGGCTCCACCCAGGACAGCCAGCCGTGCCGCATCCCGCGCGCGGCTGTTCCCCGGGGAGACAGACCAGGCATCGCGTGGGGGCGGCCCATCAACCGGCGGGAGCCGCACAAGGGTTGGGGAAGGATCGAGTGCTCGGTCGGGGGCGGCTCTCGCCGTGCCTGCTTTCTCCCACGTGCGAAACCGGTCGGAGAGTCCCCGCTCTGTGTTCTCCCGATATCCGCCGGAACCGTCTCCGACCTCGTGACCTTGAGCGCGCTCTCCCGCGCGACGCAGAAGTGAGCGCCCTGCAACAGTGGCAGCCGCGATCCAGAGCGAGATGAGGCCGACGCTCCACGCCACGTGCACAGCGGTGCAGCCAGCTGCGTGGAGTCCGGACCGGGCAGTGAGCGGCCAGGCGGCCTGTGGTGATAACCCGCACAGGGCATTGCCGCCCGACACGACGGGGAGACTCACCGCCAGCACGCCGGCCAGTCTCTGTGGCAATGGCGCCGATGCGTGTACGGTGTGACCGGAGCCGCCGGCGTGCATCACGGCGAGGACGGAGGCCACGGTGCTCTGGCCGGGGGACACAGAGAGGTTGTAGAGCGTCACGGGTAGTAGGCCGATGGCGAGTCCGAGGAGAGCCACGGCGCCCGCCCAACCCCGGAGCTCCTGCCGGCAGAAGGCGAGCAGGAGAAGCCCCGACGTGAGATCGAAGGGAAGGACCAGTGGGTCACTCCAGAGACCGAGAGCAACCGCCAATCCCCAGAGCCCGCAGAGCAGTCTCCGTTGCGTGGCCGGCAGGGAATCACTGATCGCCAGGGAGGAGGCGATGAGGAGGGCGGCCGTGCCGAAGAGGAGCATCTCCGGGTATCCGCCGACGGTCCTGATTTCCCGGGCAAGCGCCTCCGCCGACCCCAGACTCAGGATTCCCAGCGCCGGCAGAGCAGAGCCACGCCCATAGAGGAGGCAGGTCAACCAGTAGGCCAGGCAAAGGAAGACACCGGTGATGAAGATCGACGCCAGCCGCAGCGTGACGTCGGACACACCGAAGAGCCGAAACGACACCGCGCCAAGGTAGGCTTCCAGCGCTCCCATGTAGGCCTGACCGTAAAAGAACACGGGATGGGCGCCATACCGGAGGATGTGCAGCGCCATCAGACCCATCGTGCCTTCGTCGCTGTCGAAGAGAGGGAGACCCAGGGCATTGATCCACAGCCGCAACACAAGCCCACCCGCGATGATGGCAGCTGCGATTCCATCGGCTTTGGTGACGGCAGGGCGCCTTTTCATGTCGCGCCAAGGATAGCAATGCCATCCTGCGTGCAGGCTGTCAACCCGTCGTGTCCACCCAGGGGTGGACGCGAAAAATCCAGCTCCGCTCCGATGACGGCGGACCTTTTCGACGGCAGACTCCAGGCCGTCGGCTGCGACCACGCTCAGGGCTATCACATTGGGCACCCGATGCCGGTAGCGGATGTCGACGTGTGGCTGAGGGACAGTTGCCGCCGTGCCGCCATGTAACCGGTAGAGCCCCGACACTATTCATCAAGGTACTCGCGCCGGCTTTTTCGCTCAGGCGGTCCTCGCCACGGCAGGTAGTGAGTACGGCGACCGCCAGGTTATGGGGCCAGGGTCTGCAGATGGGCGATCCAGGCGCTATCCGGGTCCCGGCGGTGCCACGGTCGATCGAGACAGATGCGCCGGGTGACCGGTGCGCCGTCGAGCAACCGCATGAAGGCGTGATCCAGCCAGTGCGGCGTCCAGGCACTGGAGCGGGCGACGAAGACGACGTCGAACCGGCAGGGGGGATCGTTTCCGACGGCGCGGTCAACCGGGCAGAGCGGCTCCAACTCGCGCCGCGCCGCGTCTGCTCGCCAGGCCGGATAGCGCACATGCAGGGTCGCCCCGCGCCGGCCGTAGTAGCACATCCAATTGGCGCAGCCCACCCAACCGAGCCGCTCGACGTCGTCGAGGGCGCCCTCGTACCCACAATCGTGATGGGCATCGTAGTTCCAGACCTCTGAGATGCCGGCGCGGAACAGAGCGTGAGCCGCCTGGGCGTGGGAGTCGGCGTAGTAGAGAGCGGCATCCGGCGCCAGGGAGAAGCGGTCCCAGAAACTCTCCTCCTCCCCGCTCGTGCCGGGGAGGGGAATGCGGCGGGACAACAACGCCGCGGCACGGCTATCCCAGAGGGCGTCCAGCATGTCATCCGAGAAGTACTCTCCCGTGGACAGGGCGTACGGCACCGGTGCTCCGGCATCCCCCGCAAACTCGAGGTCGATCGACGGCACGAAGTAGTCCCAATCCACTGATAGCAGGCGCATCTCTCCTCCTTTGGCAAGGAAGAGGATGGCACAGAATCAGACAGTTGACAAGTTGCGCTTAGAGAAATACTGTGGTATGATGAGAGTGAGAGAGACGAGGGATCGTTCGATCGCGTCTCGCCAGGGGCCGGAGGACACCACGCGCGGTATCCTCCGGCCGTTGCGCTTCAGTGGCTACTACCGACGATGGAGCAGTCCATGGTGCCGCCGGGACCCGTGTAGGCGGCCGGGGTGCAGACCTTGGTTCCGGGGGCTGGGGTGAAGGTGAAGGTGCCGGCCGGCACCTGCGACAGGGGGACGACCTGGTAGGTCGTCACGTCAAACGTCTGGTCCGAGACCAGGGGAATCTCCCCCTGCGATCCATGCAGTTGAATGGTGTGGCCGGGGACGACCGTATGCCAATCGATGCGTCGCACCAAATAGCCGGCCGCGTCGAGGTAGATGGTGAGGACGTCCTGGGTTCCCGGTTGCTGGCCCGCGGTGTCGACGGTCTGCGTGAGTTGCACCACGTCCATCGTGCGGCCGCCGATGGTCTGCTGCGGCAGGAGCCGCAGCTGTCCGCCGGTGTCACTGGCGGCAGCCGCGAGGAGGGCCCGCATGGCGGCCGGGTCCTGCGGCTTGTACATCATGTCCTTCGGCAAGAAGAGGAGGCTCTCCGCCTGGTTGCCGGAAGGCGCGCCGAAGGGTGATTTGCCGGGCGTCCAGGTACTCTTGGTCACGACATCCGGTTTTGCCCCGTAGATCCACATGGTGCCGTCCGCTTCGCCGAGGGTACGCTCGTCGAGGTCCGCGTTGGGGCTCGTGGCCTGCAGGTCGAACTGCAACGGGCCCCCATGCGCGTCAACCTGCGTCCACTGTTCCATCGTGACGTCGTCGTTCGGCCGAGGGATGTTCGTCGGCGACGCCAAGAGCGTCACGTGGATCTGCGTGATCTCATGGACGACACTGCCCGCAGGAACGTCGGCAATGGCAGCCGCCCCGCGCCGTAAGATCTGAGCGGCGGAAACGGGCGTGGGACTCTGCAGCCGCGCGTAGCCCAGAACCAGGCTCAGCAGCACGGCAGCCGCCGAGACGATAGAGACCGGACGGGACAGCCGGATCCGAGGAAGGGACAGTGGGCGCCGGGGCGGAGTAGCGGCGGATGCCGCCGCCAGCCGGTTAGCGATGGCGTCCCGCCTGTCGTCGGTCATCAGGGTCGTGCAGACACGCTCCAGATCGGAAACCACTCGCCGCATCGTCGGGTCGGATCCGTCGAGCATCTGCTCGAGCGTGGTGTCATTGGGAATCGTCATCGTAGTGCTCCTTGAGCGTGCGTAGCGTGCGCAAGAGACGCATTCGAGTGGCGGCTTCGCTCTTTCCCAGCACGGAGGCGATCTCAGCGGTGCTGAGACCGGCACCGAAGCGAAGGATCAGGATTTCGCGGCTCATGTCGTCGAGGTCCCGGAACAATCGCTCCAGCACCTCGCGCTGTTCGAGCCGGACCATATGGTCCTCACCACCCGACGGTTGCAGAGCCGGGGGAACCAGGTCCCACGCCATCGCGTGACGCTGCCGTCGATGGAAATTGATCGCGGCGTTGCGTGCGATGCGCAAGAGCCAGGCGATGAAGGGTGTGCCGCGCGGCTTGTAACGCGGCAGCGCGTCCATCGCTTGCAGGAAGACCTGCTGGGTCAGGTCGGCCGCGTCCTCGTCGCGGGCGGTGCGCGACCGCAGGTAGGCATAGACGCGATCGGCGTGGCGTTCGTAGAGGGGGGCGAAGGCAGCGCGGTCACGCTGTGCCTCCCGTATCAGCAGCGCCTCGTCGTCACCGCCGTGGCGCTCGACGTCCGCCGCTGCCAGGGCAAAGTGCATTCATCTCTCCTGAGGGTGATTTTCCTCGGCCGAGGAGCGTCCGCGCGACCGGCTGATCATGAGGCGCGTGACACTACTACAACACGCAACACCGGACAAACGAACGCGAATCGTCCGGAAGCCTTCTGACGGCTCTTGCAGTTCGATAAGTATCGAACTATTATGGTGGTTGATGCTTATCGGAGCGAACGATGCTGCGGGTTGAGGTCGACTGGGCGCCGGCGTATGAGTTGGTGGTCAGTCTGAGCGCGTTTGTCTCCCGGCGTGAGCACAAGACCCTCGAGTTGGGCACGGAGTGGATCAAGAAGGTACGCGCTCAGATCTCGCCGGACCTGGCACGGGAACTCTCGGTCCCGGGTGCGGTCGATCACGTCGATGCGATCGATCTGCTGATCGGCCAGTGCCCGGGCGAGCGGGGTGCCGGTGATTTCTTGCACTGGTTTGGCTCGCTCTCCCCGGGCGAGCTGTACGAACGGCTGGCACCACACATCGTGAAGGGGCGGAATGACCTGCTGACCGATCTCGACGCCTTTCGCCGGCATCATGTCGCGCTACTAACCGCCTGGAACGAGCAGTACTTCTGCGGGGCGGACCCCGCCATCCTCGGAGGATTGGCCGCCGAGGCCGAGGCGACGCGGCAGTCGGCCGGAACCCAACCTCCGTCGCAGTTGCTCGAGGCGGTGACCAACGGACTTCTCCTCCGGGAGGAGGCCGATGAGACCGTCCTCCTGGTGCCGCAATACCACTATCGTCCCTGGAACCTGTTCTCGGCATACCGTGATTGCCGGCTGATTCTCTATCCGGCCGACGCCGTTCCGCCGGCTCCCGGCGAGCCGCCGCCGGAACTGGTGCGGGTCGCCCGCGCTCTCTCCGATCCCAGCCGTCTGCGCCTGCTGCGGCACCTCGCCCAGGGGCCGCGCAGCTTCAGCGAGTTGGTTCGGTTCTCCGGCCTCTCCAAGAGCACGGTGCACCATCACATGGTGATCCTGCGCGCTGCCCGGCTGGTGCGAATTCTCGACACCGACGAATTCCCCGGTATCTACATCCTGCGTCCCGCTGCCTTCGACGAGACCGGCGTCTACCTCCGAGACTACCTCTCCGCCGACGATCTTGACGCTCTGGGCGAAGGAGAAGATCATGTCTAGCGCGCCCCCGAGCGGCCTGAGCCGCGACTTCTGGAAGTTCTTCTGCGGTCAGCTGATCTCGACCTTCGGGTCCTCCTTCACTCAGTTCGCCATCCCCCTCCTCGTCTACAAGCTGACCAACTCCTCGGTGAATCTCGCCATCTCGGCGGTGGCCGACTTCCTCCCATATCTCCTCTTTGGGCTCGTCATGGGTGCCTGGGCCGATCGCGCCGACCGCAAGCGGCTCATGATCGGCGCCGATCTCATCCTGGCCGTGCTCGTCGGCTCGATCCCGGTGCTCTACGCCGTGCACCACCTCTCCCTCCTCTGGATTTACGCCTCCGGCTTCCTCGGTACGACCACCTTCATCGCCTTCAACTCCGCCGAGTACGCTGCCCTCCCCAGCCTGGTCTCCAGCGCCGATCTCGTCACCGCCAACGGCCGCATCGATGCCAGTTACCAGGCGGCCTCGATCCTCGGTCCGATCATCGCCGGCGCTCTGGCCGGGATCATTGCCATTCCCAATCTGCTGGCCGTCGACGCTGTCTCGTACGTCCTGGCCGCCGCCGGACTTCTCCTGGTTCGGGGCAGTTTCAACCTGGAGTCAGGCGACGGGAAGTCGGTCGCCACCATCCGGCAGGACATCGTCGAGGGGCTCCGCTACGTCATCGGCCATCCCATCCTGCGCAATATTTCGCTGATGATGGCGATGGTGAATTTCGTCGGCGCGACCCTTGGGTACCAACTGGTGCTGTTCGCCAGCCGGCACCTGCACGCCACCAAACCGGAATTGGGTCTGCTGTTCTCGGCCAATGCCGCCGGATTCGTGGTCTTCGGTCTACTCGCCGGCTGGTTCCGGCGGCACTGGTCGTTCTCGGTGGTGGCGCTGGGCGCGCTGATGGTGAGTGGCCTGCTCACCGTCGTGTTTGCCGTCAATCCGATCTACTGGCTCTCGCTGCCGCTCTGGGCGGTGATCGGTGGGCTCGGCATCATGTTCAACATCAACACGCGCAGTCTGCGACAGGCCATCGTTCCCAACCACCTGCTGGGGAGGGTGATGAGCATCGCCGGCGTCCTCGCCTGGTCGGCCATCCCCGCCGGTACACTCATCGGCGGTTTCGCCATCAAGCTCACCGGCAATGTCGTGTTGGTGTACGCCGCCATCGGCGTGCTGACGTTTCTGATTCCGCTGGGCTTCGCCTTCTCCCCGCTCGGCCACGCCGACCGCTATCTTGCGGAGGCGAGTCCCAGCGAGTTGGAGAGCGTTGAAGCGTAGCCCACGGCCGAGGCCCCAGCGGACGATCGGCGGCGCGAAGCGGCTCGCTGAAATCAGGTCGCGACGGGGAATGCCCCCGCAGAGGGTCCTTGAAGGAGCACGCCGCGACATCTACACCGGATAGTGGGCGGGCAGGAAGTAGAAGACTGCCGCTGCCATCACGTAGATGATGGTGAGCTGCAGCCCTTCCAGCCAGTTGCTCTCGCCGTCCTGCGACACGAAGAAGAAGATTGCCACGATGAGTGCCAGGACGGCAATCTCGATCGGATTGAAGACCAGCGTCATCGGATGCCAGAGGAGGGAGACGATGACGAGGATTGGGGCGACGAAGACGGCAACCTGAATGGAGGAGCCGGAGGCAACGGCGAAGCTGAGATCGATTTTGTTGCGAGCGGCGAGCTGGATCGCGGAGAGAGACTCGGCGACATTGCCCACCAGCGGGACGATCACCACGCCGACAAAGAATTCGGAAATACCGACCAGGTGGGTGACGGGCCGGACCGAGGCCACCAAGACGTCGCCGACCAGGGCGACGGCGACCGTGGCGGCGGCCAGGCAGACGATGCTCAGCCGGATGCTCCAGACCGGGCCGCCTTCCGAACGGATTATCTCTTCGACCACCTCGCCTTGCTCTTCCAGGAAGGTGTCGTCCGGCGTCCGTCTCAGCCCACCCCGAAAACCGAGAATGCCGTACATGAGGTAGGCGACGTACGTTACGACCAGAAGAATGGCGACAAAGATACTCAGCCCCTCGACGTTGCCGCGCGGCGCGGTGACGACGAAGAGAGTCGGCAGGGCCAGGCTGGCCACGGCCAGGACCATCAAGACGGCGTGGTGCCCCACGTCTTCGCGGCTGAAACGCAGCAGCCCGTACCGGACGCCCCCAAAGAAGAGAGAGATGCCGACGACCAGTGAGGCGTTGCTGATAACGGAGCCGATGATGCTGGCCTGGGCGAGCGTGAGGAGTCCACCGCGAATGGCGAGCGTGGCGATCAAGAGCTCGGGGACGTTGCCGAAGGTCGCATTCAGCAGGCCGCCCGCCGCCGGTCCGAGATGGAAGCCGAGCTCTTCGGTCGCTTTGCCGATCAGAGCGGCCAGAGGGATGATGCCGACGGCGGACAAGAGGAAGAGGAGAAGTTCGCTGAGGTGAAAGAAGGAGAGAATGTACGCAAGCGGCCCGACCGGAATCAATGCCCAGAGCCAGCGCGGCATCCTCACCTCCTCCCGAGGATAGCCATCGCATCGTGATGGGAAGAAGCGCTCTCATCAAGTACGCTAAGAGAACCCTGATGCCGCCGGAGAAGGACGTGCTGGGACCCGTGCTCAAGGGGGACCGCGTGACGTTGCGGCCCCCACAAGAGGAAGACCTCCCGCTCTTCTGTGAGTGGTTCAGCCGCCCGGAGGTCACGCGCACTCTGCTGACGCGCTTCCCTCCGTCGCTCGAGGCGGAGCGTGAGTGGTTTGCCCGCACCACCGCCAGCCGGAACGACGTGGTGTGGGTCATCGCGGCCGCGGATCGAGCGGTCGGCATCAGCGGTATCCATCAGATCGAATGGATCAACCGCACCGCGATCACGGGCACGCTTATCGGCGATCCGGCCGACTGGGGACACGGCTTCGGCAGCGAGGCGACCCGGCTGCGGACCGGCTTTGCCTTCGACGAGCTGAACCTGGAACGCCTGGAAACCAGCTCGCTGGCGCACAACGTCGGCATGCATCGAGCCCTGGAGAAGGTCGGCTATACACGCATCGGCACGCGCCGCCATTTCCACTATTCTCGCGGGCAGTGGTACGACGCCGTTATGTTTGAGTTGTTGCGGGAGGACTACGCAGCCAAGTCGGGCACGTGATGGACGCGCAAGAGGACCAGGACAGGCGCTCCCGTCCCGTGTCTGTCGGCCAATCCCTCCCGATGCGGGCCGGCGAGTTGGGCGTGCTCAATGCTGTCGCCGAGGCGCTGAACGGCAGCGTGCAGGTTGGAGAAGCGCTGACGCGGACTCTCAGCCTGGTCACCAATCTCCTGCACCTCAACGCCGGCTGGGTCTGGCTGCTCGATCCCGAAACCCGGCAGTTCTATAACGCTGCCGTCCACAACCTCCCGCCCTATCTGCAGGAGCCCGTCCGCATGACCGGCGAGCCGTGTCACTGCATGCGAGAGTTCCGTCGGGGACGGCTCAACTCGCAGAATATCGGGATGCTGGAGTGCAGCCGCCTGCGTCGCGGACGGCAGGTTGGTGAGGAGGCTGCAACCGGCGGCTTGCGCTATCACGCCAGCATCCCTCTCGCTGTCGGCGGCCGGCCGGTCGGCATCATGAACCTGACCGGACCCTCCTGGCGTCAGCTCTCGCCAACCGAACTGCGCTTGCTCTCGACCATCGCCTATCAGGTGGGTATCGCGGTGGAGCGAGCGCGGCTGGCAGAGGAGAGCGCCCGCCTGGCGCGCGCCGAGGAGCGAGAGCGGATCGCACGCGAAATCCACGATACCCTGGCTCAGGGGCTGACGGCGATCGCTCTGCAGATCGAGGCGGCTTTGCCCGATCTGTTGGATGAGCCGGAGAAGGCCCGGGCGCGGCTGGAGCAGGCGCTTGCAGTGACGCGCGACAGCCTGGAGGAGGCGCGTCGCTCTGTCCTCTATCTTCGAACCACCCCGCTTGCCGGAAGGCCGCTGACCGACGCCCTGACGGCACTGGCGCGTCGCTTTACTCACGACACCGGGATTCGGGTGGCGGTCGATGCATCAAGTTGTGGCCAACTGCCCGTGCCGGTCGAGGGCGAGCTTTTTCGCATCGCGCAGGAAGCTCTGGCGAACGTTCGCTCTCACGCCGACGCCCGGCAGGTGTTGATGACGCTCCATCAGCGTGACCGGCGCATCGTGCTGTCTATCCGGGATGACGGTGCGGGCTTTGATGCGGCGGCCACAGGCGAGGGACGCCACGGCATCGTCGGGATGCGGGAGCGGGCGCGCCTCCTTGGCGGCTACCTGCGCATCCGGACCCGGGGCGGCATGGGAACGACGGTGACGGCGTCTGTTCCCCGGGAGGATGCCGCGACGTGATCCGTGTGCTCGTCGTTGACGATCATCCCATCGTGCGCGATGGTCTGGTGGCCGTCCTCTCCCACGAGCCGGACCTGACCGTCGTCGATGCCGTTTCCTCGGCCGAGGAGGCGCGGCGCATCGTTCCCGCGCTCCATCCCGACGTGGTGCTTCTCGACCTCGAGCTACCGGGCCAGGATGGGATCGCCGCCATTCCGGAACTCGCCGCCGGCGCGCGGGTGCTGGTCCTGACCGCCTATGACACCGAGGAGCGTGTGTTTGGCGCCTTGCACGCGGGGGCCGGCGGATACCTTCTCAAGGGGGCCACGGCGTCGGAGATCGCCGGCGCCATTCGCACCGTCCACCACGGGGATTCGGCTCTCGCGCCCACGGTTGCCGCTCGGCTTGTGGCGTCAGTCAGCTCCCGACGCGGACGAACCGGTCTCAGTCCACGCGAGCGAGAGGTCCTCGGCCTGCTCGCCGACGGTCTGACCACCAAGGAGATGGCCAGGCGCCTGTACATCACCGAGCGCACGGTGAAGTTTCACGTGCATTCGATCTGCGCCAAGCTGGGTGCTGCCAACCGGACTCAGGCCGTCGCCCTGGCCAAACAGCACGATCTGCTGTAACTCGGGTCGGCCCGCTTCTCCACCTGTCCGAAGAGACAGGTGATCTACTGACCGGCAGGACGGTGTCGCCGCCCCCCTCCTCGCGCCACCCTGGGATAGACACCCGAGAGAGGACACGAGACATGTATATCCCTCCTGACCTGCTGACAGTGCTGTACGAGGAGCGTGTGAACGACTTGCGTGCGGCCTCCGCCCGACACCGGATCCTGCGGGACGCCGGGAGACAGCGGCCGGCCACCGGCACAGGGTGCCCCGACGGGATGCGCTACCGCCGGACCGTCTTCGCCCCGTGGTCGAAACGGGCTTGCTGATCAAAGTGCTGCGGAGGAGACCATGACATCCAGGACGACAGCACCGACCGCCCTCATCACCGGCGCCTCGCGCGGTTTCGGTCGCGCGGTCGCCCGCGAACTGGCCGATCATGGCTGGATCCTCGTCGTCGACGGGCGTGATCCGCAAGCCCTGGCTGCTACCGCGGACGAACTGCGGTCCCAGACCCGGGTGATACCGGTAAGCGGAGACGTCGCGGATCCCGAACACCGCGCCCACCTGGCGGTCGCTGTGCGCCGTCTGGGCGGGCTCGATGCCGTCATCAACAATGCGAGTACGCTCGGTCCCAGCCCTCTGCCGTCTCTTCTCGACTATCCACTGTCCGCGCTCGAGGACGTCTACCGCACCAACGTCATCGCGCCGCTCGCCCTGCTCCAGGCTGTCCGCAGCGAACTCCGCCCCGGCACGCGGATCGTCAACATCACAAGTGACGCCGCCGTCGAGCCCTACGAGGGCTGGGGAGGCTACGGATCCGGCAAGGCGGCGCTCGAGCAGCTCTCCGCGGTTCTGGCTGCTGAGAATCCGCAGTTACGCGTCTTCTGGCTGGACCCGGGCGACATGAGAACTGCGATGCACCAGGCGGCGTTTCCCGGCGAGGACATCAGCGATCGGCCGCTCCCGGAAGAGCGCGCTCCTGCCCTGCTGCGGCTCCTCGAGGAAGACTTTCCGAGTGGCCGCTATGTTGCCACGGACCTGCTCGTGCCGGCAGGAGTGGCACGATGACCGCCTCCGAGACGCAAGAGAGGCCGGGCGCGGTGCTGTCGCCGGACAACCGGGCGGACCGGTATGGGGATGAGTTCTCAGATCGGCTCGACTTCGAGCTTCCTCCCGAGCTGGAGGCAAGCGAACCGCCGGAAGCGCGGGGCCTGCGTCGCGACGCCGTTCGCCTTCTGGTCTCCTCCGTCGGAGACAACAGGATTCAGCACACCTCCTTTAGCTGTCTACCCGCGTTCCTGCGGCCCGGTGATCTCCTCGTCATCAATACCAGTGCAACCATGAACGCAGCGCTCGCCGTCACGCGAGAGGACGGGAGCGATGCCGAGCTTCATCTCTCCACCCGCCTGCCCGGCGGACTCTGGTCCGTCGAACTTCGCACGACAGGCAGCCGGCAGCCGGTTTTCGTTGACACCCCTGAAACCCTGGCCCTCCCGGCCGGTGGGATAGCCCGGCTCCTCGTGCCGTGCCATGCCGGTTCCGACGCACGGCCCACTCGCCTCTGGCTTGCTTCCCTCGATCTGCCGGTCCAGACCGCGCCGTACCTGGAGCAGCAGGGCTTCCCCATTCGGTACAGCTACGTGCGCGAACGCTGGCCGTTATCCGCCTATCAGACCGTCTACGCAACGGAAACGGGGAGCGCCGAGATGCCCTCCGCCGGGCGCGCCTTCACGCCGGAACTACTGACGGCGCTCATCGCTCACGGAGTCCGGATTGCTCCCCTCGTGCTCCACACGGGCGTGGCGAGCCTCGAAGCCGACGAGCGTCCGTATGACGAGCCCTACCGGGTGCCCGCGGCCACCGCTCAGCTGGCCAACGCAACCCGTGAGATGGGTGGGCTGGTTATTGCGGTCGGGACCACCGTGGTGCGTGCCCTGGAGACGGTCACCGACGAGGCAGGGATCGTCCATCCGGGCAGCGGCTGGACGGATGTCGTGGTGACGCCGGCGCGCGGAACGAGGGGTGTTGATGGGCTCCTCACCGGCTGGCACGAGCCGCGCTCCTCGCACCTCGCCATGTTGGAGGCAATCGCCGGCCGCGCGCATCTCAAGCTGGCCTACCAGGCTGCCCTGGCCACCGGATACCTCTGGCACGAGTTCGGTGACCTTCACCTGCTGCTCCCGTAGCCCATCAAGCCGGTGCTATCAAAGAGTTGGCGCGCGATGTCCCCGAGTGGAACCGTCCGCGGGGCACGTGAGCGAACAGGCGTGCCGGCTACACCGGAGCGCCCAGCGTCAGGGATTCCCGATAGAGCCGACGAAGAGGATCGATCCGGTACCCGAATCCTGGATGGCCAGCAGGAAAGGACGATCGACCGTCATGCGGAAGGTGGCGGCCGGGATGGCCACGGCGCTGACGCCGGCCGACGTAATGGCGCTGGCAACCGTGCCGTGTTCGTTGATCGAGAGGTAGGTGCCCTGGCGGACATCACTCAGGTCACACCTCTGCAGGCACAGACGCGAGAAGTCCGCCCGGTCGGTGAAGGCGTTGCCCATGCCGAGCGCCGTGAGCGGGCCCTTGAGGTCGCGATCTATCCGTACGGAGAAGCGCGGGAGGAGCAGTGAGCCGGCGCGCATCCGCATCGCTCCCACGATCCGATTGAAGCGGGCCGCCGTGAGGCTGCGGACAAATTCGGGCGAGCGAGGCAGAATGACGACCATGCTGAGGCGTCCGCCGGTGTAAGGCAGGCGAACCGCCTGATAGCCCGGTCCCTGGGTATAGGGGAAGAGGCTGAGCTGTGCCATCATCGGCACCTGAATGGCCGTACCGGCGGCCGTCGTGAAGCGATGCAGCCTTGTCACCTTGGGATCGAAGACACGGGCCCAAATACCGTGGAAGTAGACGGCATTCAGCAGATAGACGAGAGTGGATCGAGGAATGGACCGGATGAACCCGGGTATCGTGCCGCGCGTGGCGCAATCGATCCAGTTATTGAGGGCGGCGGGCGATGTCCCACGAAAGCTGCGCACCGTCCCAAGCGCCTGAACCCAGCTTCGGAATGACGGTTGGATCGGAACATGGGCTCGCACCCACACCGAGTCGCCGAGGGTGAGCCCGCCGGCCACGTCCAGGCGATCGAGGAGCGCCTCGTCTTCGGCAGCGAGCGTCGTGCGCGTGATACGCGGTAACGAGAGGGCACGCTGCATGCTCGCCGCCGTAGCGCCCCCAGCGCCGCCCAGGGCCATGTGCAGAGCGAGGGCAGCGCTGACCGGGGAGAGAAACGTATTCTTTTCTCCTCCGGTTGCCGCGAGCAGGCGGAAACCGAAAGTATTGTCGGCGGCGACCAGGGCGGCCGGATTGGCGTCGGAGGCCGGGGGCGACAAGAAGCATCCGCTCTGGGCAGCCGCCGGCGCCGGGTTTCGTACCGGCACCAGTACCAGCAGCCCGACCGCCAGCACAGCGGCCAGCAGTCTCACATACGTCACACGCCCCTCCTCTCTCCGGGTAGAACGCACTCCGCCCTGCTCTCGTGACAGGACGGGCCGCATCACGCCGGGAGGGCAGCCAGAATCCGGTGAACGTGTGTGACTAAACGGAGCGAGCGCCCAACCGTGTTGCGGGCCCCAGGATCGCGCAGATGGAGATGCTTCAGATGGCGATCGACCGCGGTCAGGGCCATGGCGGAAGCCGGGATGACCCGTTTCGCGTGGGCCGCGTCGCTCCGATCAGTGAGCCGAAGCCGCAGGTGCCCTCCCACTAACCGCACGATGGTCGCCACGTCGGCCAGTGTATCCGCGTCGGCCGCCGTGTCGAGCTTGACCACGGCGCGGGCGCAGATGTCGCCCAGGTCGTTAATACTTCTCCCCACAGGGCGACATTCTGCCACAGAAGTCCGCGCCTGGCAAGGGGTATTTTACCGCTCGATAGGGCTCGTGCATTATCCCGTAGCCCCGCGTGGCGACCAGCCCGGTTTGGTCTGCGCCTGCGTCAGGCTGGCCGGCACTCGGGATACTGCTGGCGAATGCATGATCAGGCGGCGGGCGTGAGCAGGGCGCTGAGGCGGGAGGTTCGGGTCCGGGCGGGCGGGGCACCCGTCAGGTAGTGATCGAGGCGGAGGAGGTTCAGCGCCGCAGCGACGGCCACATGTTCGAGATGGACACGGTCGAGTCCCCGGTAGCGAGCCCGACGGATCCCGGCACGGCGGACGGCCTGGGAGATGGTGCCCTCGATCCCAGCCCGGGCCCGGTAGGTCTCGGCAAAGGCCGCGGTCTGTTGCCGAGCGCGTGCCGCCTCGAGCGCGGGACCGGCCGGTGGGGCCAGCAGGGTAATGGTGCGGGGTGCCGTCGCCGAGCGGGTGCATGACGACCGCACCGGACAGGCGCGACACGTGGCGGCTGGGAACTTGACCGCGATCTGCTCCTGCCCCTTGTGCCAGAGATGTCGCCATCGGCCCCCTTGGTGGCCCTGCGGACACGTCACCGTCTCGTGCACCCAGTCCACCACAAAGTTGCCCGTTCCGTAGCCGGCACCTGCCCGCGTCTGCCACTTCGTGCCCCGTTGGATCGTGCCGACCAGGTCGATCCCAAAGGGGCGGGCCGCGAGGATGGCGGCGGTACTGAGATAGCCGCTATCGACCAGGTGGGTGGCGGGGAGGAGCTCCTGGGCTGCCAGCTGCTGCTGGAGGGGCGCGAGGATCTGGCGATCGGGGACGGCGGCAGGGGTGGTCGTGACGTGGACGATGAGGTGCGGCTGCTCCGCGTCGCAGGTCTCGGTCAGATGGACCTTATAGCCGGGCCAGCCCATCCCCCGTTTGGCTCCCCAGCGGGCGTCCTCCTCATAGGGAGAGACGCGGAGTTGGCCGCCAGGAGGCAGCCGCTCATTCTCCCGCCACCGGCCGGTCTCCTCCTCGAACTCCTGAGCCCAGACGGTCTGGAGGGTGATCACTGCCGGGAGGGCGCGCAGCGCGGTCGGGGTCTCGGGTGCTGCCAGCGCTGCCAGCACGGCTCGGCCATCGGCGCCCATCTGCTCGACCAGGGCGCGCCGCTTCGCCTCTCCTTTCGGCATACGGTACTCCTCGCTGCGCTGCGCGTACCGCTCGGCCCATGCCAGCTGGGCGTGCACCCCGAGCCAGTCGGGCGCCTCCGCCGCCAGCACCTCCAGGGCGTGCCGCAGCGTTTCCCCAACCAGCTCCACCCGATTGAGGCGACGGATGGCGGCCAGGACGTGCGTCGCATCGGTCCGCTGCTTGCCACGGGGCTTGAGGATGCCGGCTGCTTTGCAGCGCTCGAGCAGCGGGGTCAGGAGCCGGTCAACGGCATCGGCTGCCACCAGTCGGTCTCGGAACTCGCTCAGGACCGAGGGATCGAAGCCCGGGTCATCCAACGGCAGGGAGAGTGCGTACTTCCAGTCAATACGGGCCCGGACGGCGGTGACCGTCTGCCGGTCGGAGAGCCCTTCGGCGAACTGCAAGCAGAGGATGAGCGCCAGGCGCGCGGGGGAGTAGGCGGGCTGCCCGCAGCCCGGGTACAGGTCCGCAAAATCCGTGTCCATGAAGAGGGGACCGAACGTCTCGCGCAACCGGATATAGGGACTGCCGTGGGGGAAGGCGGCATGGGCCACCCGGGCCGTCTCCGGCGGGATGGCGTCAATGGGGCGGGGATGCAGGCACATCAGAGCCTCCAGGATGGGGAGATACTCCGAGCATGCGCCTTCCTCCCGACATTCGCCAGCAGTATCCCGAGTGCCGGCCAGCCTGACTTAGACCACACCGAGTTGGTCCCCACGCGCGGCGACCACCACGGGATAATGCACGAGCCCTACGGGGCGGCTCTTCCCTCTTGACAAACCGGCGCCTCGATGGCAAGATGTCAATGGAGATGGTAGTAATTACCATCATATTGGCACTATTTGCCAGAGAGGAGAGAATAACGATGGATGAGACACGGCGGATTCTCGACATGGTGGCGGAAGGGACCGTCACTCCGGAGCAGGCGACGGAATTGCTGGACGCGCTCGATGATGGGCGGTCCCGAAGCGAGCCTGCGCCGGACCCGGCCGGGCGGCCGGCCGAGCGGTCTGCGGTGCGCCCCGATGTGGAGGCGTATGCCAAGGCAGCGAGCTACGGCGTAACCTCGCAGTTCATTCGGGACATGCGTGAGCTGGTGCGGCCGGACCTGTCACTGGAGGAGTTGAGCGAGATGGCGATGTACGGCGTGACGCGTGAGTTCATCGAGGGGCTGCGTGAGGCCGGGCTGGAGGGGCTCAGCGCCCGGGATCTGTCCAAGCTCGCCATGTACGGCGCTGATGCCGACGTCATCCGCATGCTGCGCGAAGCCGGTCTGCAAGCGTCCGAACGGTGAGGAGGACGGTTCAGCCCCTCCTGACCCGTGACCCCGTGACGGGGGGCGAGCTTCTCGTGACGCGGCTGGAGTCACCTGACACGGGCATTGTCATTGAAGGGGCATTCAGCCTGGGCTGGATCGGCCGGCTCACGCCGGAGCAGGTGCGCTTCGTGGGAGTGCTGCTCCGCAACCGGGGCAACCTGCAGCGTGCCGCCGCCGAGTTGGGAGTTGCCTACAACACGGCGCGCAACCGCATGGACGAGATAGTGGCGGCGCTGGGCGGGACACGTGAGGCGCCGGAGGTCAACCGTGCCGAGATTCTGGAGCGTGTCCAGTCGGGCGAGTTGACCCCGGAAGAGGGCGCGGCACTGTTACGCGGGTAAGGCGCGAGAGGTGAGGGGACAGGCGTACGATCACCGCCGCCGGGGCCACCCGCGGGTCGCAGCGGAGCCGGGTCCGGCCGCCCTCACCTATCGTCACCCGGCGGAGATCGCCCAGCGCGACATGAAAGCGGGGGCACTGCCGTGAAGGAGGCCGCGGCGGACGGCAAGGCTCGATCGAGCCCGACCGCTACGACAATCTGACCCGGTATGTCGCGATGCCGTACGGCCGGACGGGGATGGTGAGAGTCGTTCCCTCGAACTCGGCAGGGCCGATTGGCTCCTCGAGCAGATTGGTCTCTTCGGCGCTCACGATCGCGTGCGCGAATTCAAGGACGCCGGTTCCACGCGTGTTGTACGCGTCGTACACACGCACGACGATGCCGTCTCCGTTCTCGGCGGGCTTCACGGTCTCGATCACCAGCCCCGGGCGATCCGTCCGCACGAACGACGCCTGTGCCGGCATCGGTCCGGAACGCGGAGCGGCGGCACGTCCCGTGGCCCGCATGTTAAAGAGGTAGGCCTGGCGCACGGTCTCGCCGGCGCGCCAATCGCCGGTGTGAGGGAATAGCGCGTAGGCAAAACGGTGTAGCCCCTGATCCGCCTCCGGATCGGGGGAGACGGCGCTTTTCAGTAACGTGAGCCGCAGGACGTTACCCTTGACGTCGTATCCGTACTTCGAATCGTTGAGGAGGGATACCCCGTAGTCCCCCTCCGAGATGTCGGCCCACTTGTGCGCCGGTACCTCGAAGCGCGCCCAGTCCCAGCTTGTGTTCCAGTGGGCCGGTCTCTCGACGTTTCCGAACTGGATGTCGTATGTGGCGCGCTGCGCATTGATGGCCACGGGGAAGGAGGCCTTGAGAAGAGTCTGGTGCTCATGCCAGTCGATCTCGGTCGGGAAGTCGATGCGCGCGACATCGCGGTACAGCACAACGCGCTGCCGAATCGTGCTCTCTCCGTATCTCCTGACCAGCTCCACGGCGCCTCGCAGTGGTCCCTCCTCGACGACGCGCCGGCTGTCAAGGTCCGTGATCGGGTAGGGTTTGGCCTGATAGTCAATCTGAATGTCCCAGGCGTCGAAGGCGAGCGGCCGGTCTTCGAAGGCGATGAGGACATTCGCCGCGGCGCCGGGTGCAATCAACTCGCGACCGACACGCTTGTCCACCAGAGAGCGAATGGTCCCATCCTCCGCCAGCTCGATACGGAAGAAACGGTTCTCCAGATGGTCGTGTGCGACGGTCAGGTCACTGCCGCCGGCCACAATCGCCGATAGCGGCAGTGTCGTATAGCCGTGTGCCGGGATTCGAGCGGGAATAAGATAGCGGTTGTCCCCTGCCGCCTGCGTTCGGGGTAGCGGAACCGCGGAGCACACCTCCACGGGTTCTTCTCGGTCGAACGGCGCCGGATTCCAGAGAATGACGCTGTCGGCGTCTCGCGCGATTCCTTCCTCGAGGGACGCCAGCGACGCGTCCCGTATCTGCTCGCCGCGGGCCATGATCTCGGGGTAGGCACGGCGCGCGTCCGCGTATACCTGGCCGATCGACGAACCCGGCAGGATGTCGTGGAATTGGTGGAAGAGGAGCCCTTCCCAGCCGATGTTCATGGCGGTCTGGCGGGTGGCACGATCGCCTCCGGCCCACGACGACCACAACTCGGCCTCGCGATAGAGGATCTCTGCCTGGCGATTGGCGCGCTTGATCCAGGCCTGACTGGTATATGTCCCTCGGTGGTATTCGAGGTAGAGCTCGCCGATCCATCTCGGCAAGTCCTCGCTTCCCTCAAGCCGATCGTTCAACCCGCGGAAGAATTGCTCGGCGGAGGATTGCTCAACGCGCGGGAAGCCGGCCAGGTGCTTCAGACGCCTGGCCGTTTCGAGCATGGTGGCGGTTGGTCCGCCTCCTCCGTCGCCGTAGCCGAAGAGGTAGAGCAATTCATGGTTCAAGCGCTTCTCTCGATACGCCGCCCATTCGCCCGCCAGATCGGCCGGCGTGAACATGGCGTTGTACGTATAGGCGTGGGTTAGATGACTGTCATCTTCCTCTGACGGAACCATCGGTGCGGTGACCATATGGGCCAGCACCGGCGTCCCGTCCAGTCCATGCCAATGAAAGGTGTCGTACGGGAGCCGGTTGTACTCGTTCCAGGAGATCTTGGTTGTCATGAAGCTGTCGACACCGGCACCGCGCATGATCTGGGGCAGGGCCGTGGAGTAACCGAACGTATCGGGAAGCCATGCTACCCGTGGATCGACGCCCAGCTCCTGCCGAAAGAAACGCTTACCGAAGAGAAATTGGCGGACTAGCGCCTCCGCCCCCGCGAGATTGGTGTCCATCTCCACCCAGGTCGCGCCGATCGGTTCCCAGCGGCCTTCCCGGATGCGATCGAGTACCTGTGCATAGAGCTTCGGTTCGTCTTCCTTCAACATCCGGTACAGAGCGGGCTGGCTGGCGACGAACCGGAAGTCGGGATAGCGTTCCATCAACCGCAGCACCGTACTGAAGGTGCGTGCCGCCTTCCGCCGGGTCTGCGAGACCGGCCAGAGCCAGGCCAGGTCGATGTGGGCGTGGCCGACCGCGACGATCGAGGGTTCAGGACCCTGCGGCCGCTCGAAGGCTCGACGCAGGATCGCTCGCGCGCTGCGGACGGATGCCAGATACGCGTCTGAACCCGGGCGGCGCAGGTCGATCGCCCGATAGGCGTCGACGAGATCGTTCGTCAGCTGGGCTCGATCCAGCGAGATCGCCGGCAGCGTCGGCACCACCGCCAGCAGAACCCGGACGTCATGATAGAGAGCGTCCGCTTCGGGCTGGATGTGCTGCAAGGTAAGAGCCGTGAGGATCGGCGGCTCCGGAAGCAGTGAGCTGTATGCCTCCAGCATGACCTCGTGCTCCGATCCCGGCGCCACGTGACCCGTCAGGAGGAGATCGTGGTGGTAGCGATCCAGTCCCTGGAACGGCACGCCGTCGAGATAGGCCAGAGCTTCCGGTCCGGTGAGATCGCCTTCGATGCCGAGGACAGCATGGAGCACGATGTCTCCGTCCCACCCATCGGGGACTCGGAGCGGAATGCGAATGCGAACGGTCCGGCCGGGCGCCCCCCACCGCTCGCCCGGTACCAGTGGACGCCAGGAACCGCCCTCCTCGATGAATGCATTCAGAGGAATGCTCGTCCGCGCGGCCGCCTGGAGTATGGGGAGACTCGCGGCGATCGTGTCGAGCTCGAAGCGAACGGGAATCTCGGCCATACCCTCCGAGCATAGCCGGAGGGGGACGGCAGGACCTATCGTTCGGGCAGCAAGCCGATGGCCAGCAGAGACACGATCAGGAGTGCCACGATGCTGCGGTGATCCCCCTCAACCCGAAAGTCATGGAAAATCTCATCGGCCAGGATGAAGGCCGCAAAGAGAGCCATGAGGACGCCGTGTGCGGTATACGCGGCCCGCAGCCGGCGACCCGTCCCGCGCCACGCGTGGCGAAAGGCCCGCCAGAAGAGAACGGCACTCAAGGACTCCCACAGGAGAATCCCGATGAAGAGGATCTGATCGATCCACCAGGGTAGGGAGTAGGCGGACGTCTCCTTCAGGATGTAGCGGAAGTTGCCCGAGGCGAGCGGCGCTAACCACGACGCAAGATGCAGCGCCCGGAGCTCGCCGGCAACATTGGTGATGACGACAAGCGTGATCCAGATGGACCAGAAGAGCAGCAGGCCGCGCTTGATGAAAACCGCTCCCGCGGCGGGGCTTTCCGCCTCCTGCCGCCGATTGCCCCACATGGTCAAGCTCTACCACATTTCAATTACGCGGACGCATCCTAACAGTCTCTCGGAAGGCGTGGACCTGCCGGGCGAGACCATGACGTCACAAACTGCTCCCTGGGACGTTCTCTACAGTGGGACCTATCGCCAACAGGCGATGATTCACTCTTGCTGCCTCGAGACCGCTGATGCGCCGCATCATCTTGCTGCTGATCCTTCTTGCGATGCAGGCTGTCCCAACTGCGGCCAATGCCGCTGTGCTCGGCAGCCCGGTGTCGGTCTCGGTAACCGGAGATGGAATGCGCCTCACCCTCACGGTCCCGCGCCGTGTGTACCCGCGTGGCGCGCTCATTGGAGTCCGCGTGGCTCTGACGAACCTCAGCACGCATGTCATTACCTACGTGCCAAGAGTCTATGGCTTGTGCAACCGGCTTGCTCTCCCCGTCGATGTGGTCGATTCCCATGGCGACGCGGTTTCTCCTCTGCCGCCGATTCCTGTTCCCCCGCCGTGTCCCGCGCCGCTACCCCGGGCGGTGCCGCCCGGACAGACAATCTCGCACTGGGTGCGGGTCGCCGTGCTGGCGAATGGGTTACGCGCCGGCGCCACCGTCAACATGCTTGCGGGGACGGGCAACTTCTCCGGTGCAGACCTTGCGACGCCTGTCGTCCGGGTCCGACTCCTCCCTGCGTCGGCACCCGCGGTGAGGGTCGAGGCAGGAACAGCAACTGTGACGAAACCTGCCGGCGCGGTTGGCCCTCTCTACTACCAGGGTTGGGCGACCTGCGCTGGGCAGGTTGTTGGCGTGCTCTCCTGGACTAGGGCACACGGGAATACAGTGAGTGCCGGGTGTGCCGATCCGCAGCGATGGCATTTTGTCGCCGGATGGGCCGGGTACCCGGTGGCTGTCATGTCTGTTAGTCCCTCGACCGGGTCACCGATTCTGATCACTCCGCCTTTTGCCCCCACTCCCTACACCGTGCACGTCGGCCAGACCGTCGAGGTGAAGACACTGCTTCTCGGGCCGGGGGCTGATGACGTCCGCTATAACCACGCATACCTGCGTCTGCTCTCTGCCTCGGCTGTTGGTGCCGAACCCGTGCGGTACGACTGGCGCTGGCAGGCACTTGCGCCGGGCGATACTGCGATCACGATCGTCCGTATGGGACCGCCCGGTACCGTCGGCACCATCCACCTGCACATAGTGTCGTAGCCGGATTGTCGGATGTCGGACGGAAGCAGTTGCCAACGTCAACACGATGCCCCCGACGACGGTTCCATCGGGAGCCAGGTAGTGACCCGACCCATCAGGCCCTAAACCCGGGCCCGGTGCCGCGAGTCCGGCCTGCCGCCCAGGCGTCCCTTGCCCTCCACACTGCCTTGCCGTAGATAGAATGACGGCAGAAAGGAGCTGCCGATGGTGTGCGGGTGCCAGTCCCTCGACAATGCGACACCCGCGTACCAGGAGGATCGCTCCGCCCTGCGGATGCAGTGGGCCACCGTTCCGCCGCTCTGCCGTCTCTAACCGAGACAAGCCGGCGGGACGCATCGCCCCGTCACTCGGACCCATGTCACGTGATGCCGACACGCGACGGCATGAATGACGCGGCGCCGGGCAGCGGCGCCTGGCGGAAGCGTTTCCCAGAGAGCGACAGATCATGATTAACGGAAAGACATTGAAAGCGCGTGGCTGGCCGGAGGGCCGGGTCATGGGCCGCGCCAAGGCGGCCGCGTCCCGGCTCGAAGCCGACGGTCTCGACCGCGAGGCTATTCTCAGCCGGCTGGATGAGGTCCGCAGCGCCCCGGATACGTTTCTGGCAGACGCCATCGTTGGCGATGTCGCCGCGGAGCTGGTCCGGATTCGTGAGAAGGAACGGGCGCGGACGGAAATCCCGGTCTTGCACGACGCCCCACTTCCGTACGGCGTCTGGGGGCCCTCCCAGATCGATGCGGCGGCGATCGCCCAGATGGACGATGCCATGCGCCTTCCGGTCTCGGCGGCGGGTGCACTCATGCCCGATGCACACGTGGGTTACGGGCTCCCGATCGGCGGCGTGCTCGCGACCGAGGACGCCGTCATCCCGTACGCCGTCGGGGTGGATATTGCCTGCCGCATGCGCCTCTCGGTCTACCCGGAGTCTCCAACACTTCCGGAGACCATGCCGGAGCGGTTCGAGAGATCCCTCCTCGACCGGACCTACTTTGGCGCCGGCGTCGCCAACCCCCAGCATCCGGAGCATGAGGTGCTCGATGACAGGGCGTGGCGCGAGACCCGTTTGCTGAGCGGGTTGCAGGGGACGGCTGCTAGGCAGATCGGGACGAGCGGGACCGGGAACCACTTCGTCGAGTGGGGAGTACTGACGATCACCGCGCACGATCCCGGACTTGGCCTGGAACCCGGCGACTATCTGGCTTTGCTCTCCCACAGCGGCTCGCGCGGCGTCGGCTTCAAGATCGCGAACGCATACTCGGAGCTGGCTATGCGCTTGCATCCCAATCTCGACAAGCGTGTCCGGCACCTTGCATGGCTCCCGCTCGATTCGGAGGCTGGTCAGGAGTACTGGCATGCCATGGAGCTCGCCGGCCGGTTCGCCTCCGCCAATCACCAGATCATCCATCACAACGTGGCGCGGGCGGCCTCCCTGTCCGAGGTGGCGGTGGTGGAGAACCACCACAACTTCGCCTGGAAGGAGACGGTCACGGATGCGTCGGGCCGGACACGTGAGCTTGTCGTGCACCGGAAAGGCGCGACTCCGGCCGGGCCCGGCGTGCTCGGCATCATTCCCGGCTCCATGGGTGATCCCGGGTACGTCGTGCGCGGACGCGGGCAGCCCGGTGCCCTCGCTTCTGCCTCGCACGGCGCCGGACGGGCCATGAGCCGGCGGCAGGCACTGGAGCGCATCCCGAAAGCGGAGCGTGACCGCTATCTCGAGGAGCGGGGTGTGCGCCTTCTCGGCGGCGGGATTGACGAGTCCCCGCAGGCGTACAAGTCGATCGATGACGTTGTCGCGGCGCAAGAGGATCTGGTCGACGTCATCGGCCGCTTCACGCCACGCATCGTTCGCATGGCCTCGGAACCCGGCGACATCTGATCAAGGAGGATAATCGGGGATGACGCGCCGGATTGTCGCCCTGGGTGGAGGTGGCATGGGCGGTGAGGCCAACGAGCGGATGCATCGCTACCTGCTTGATCTCACCGGCCGCGACCACCCGCGCGTGCTCTATATCCCGACGGCGACCGGCGACGATCCCGACATGATCGTCGCGTTTTATCGCTGGTTTCCCGCGGACCGCACGCGGCGCCGCCACCTGACGCTCTTTCACCGCGACATCCAGGATCTCGCTGACTTCGTGCTGGATCATGACCTGATCTACGTGGCCGGGGGAAATACCGCGAATATGCTCGCCGTGTGGCGGGTTCAGGGGATGGACACCATCCTGCGCGAGGCGTGGGAGCGCGGCATCGTCCTGGCCGGAGGCAGCGCCGGCGCCATCTGCTGGTTCGAAGCGGGGATCACCGACTCTTTCGGACCGACTCTGGCTCCGCTGCACGACGGACTTGGTTTCCTGGAGGGAAGCAACTGCCCGCACTTCGACAGCGAGCCTCAACGGCGGCCTACCTATCTGCGTTGTGTTTCCGATGGCTTTCCCCCTGGGCTGGCCGCCGACGATTTGGCCGGCCTCCACTTCGAGGGCACGGAGTTGTCGGAGGTCGTGACCGCACGCGAGGGCGCTCAGGCCTACCGCGTGGAGCGTGCGGGTGGTGAGGCAATTGAGGTTCCGCTGGAAGCGCGCTTTCTTGGTTAGCTTTGGGGCGCGCCCGTGCTGAGGTCATCCGGGCTGGTCTGCGTCGCGGCGGTGCAGCCGATCGGTCGTGTTACAGCAAGGGTATGTATCTTGCACGACGCGGAGCGGAGAGCACATGGGAGAGAGTGAATCGGCGACGTGGGAGTTCTACCGGCACATGCCGGTGTACCTGAGCAACGGCAAACGGCTCGGCTACGCCGTCGAAATCGGGCACGCCGTCGACTACATTCACGTTCGCCAGGGCCGGATCCTGACCTACGACTGGTACCTACCGATCAGCGTCGTGCGTGACGTCACCGGTGATGGTGTCTTTCTCGACGTTGATTCTGCGGCTCTCCGCCACAATCACTGGAATGTCCCGGCCGAGGAGTTTTTGAACCGGCAGGGAGCGACTCCCGGCTACGAGTACACGAGCGCGGCCGATATCCCGAGTTATGGGGACCGTGATGCCGTTGCGGACGCGCAGAGAGGATGACATGGAACGCGAAGTTGGAGAAGATCAGGCCACCGGAGCAACCTCGAGCGACGACTACGAGGCGCGCGAAAACCTCTGGGATGAAGCGTGGCCGGGAAGCGACAGCCAGGAGCGCGTGCATCCCGACGAGGAGACAGACAATCTCGACGAGGAGTTGCCGTTCCCCGATGTCGTGGGGACGCGTGATCCGATCGAAGCGACTCGTGACGCAGAGCCATATATGCCGCCCACCGATTCACCGGTGCTACCGGGTGGTACCGAGAGCGTCCATACGGGAGTCGGGTTCGGAACCTCGGCGCTCGAGGAAACGGAGCGCGGGGGGCCTTTCCATGATGATGCCGACCTGCAAGATGAAGCTCTCTTGCTGCTGCGCCAGGATTCCCTCACATCCCGTCACAACCTCATCCCCCACGCGGTCCGTGGCGTGATCACGCTCCGCGGGATCGTTTCCGATATTGATGATGCCGAGCACGCGATGTCGATCGTCGGAGAAATCGAGGGAGTCGTGGATGTGGTGGACGAGATGACGATCGACCCGAACGTCGACTTTCGGTCTACGTAGTCACGCGTGCTCGAGCAGATCGGGCGACTCACCTACCGGTATCGCTGGCCCATCATTCTCTTCTGGCTTGTCATGCTGGGAGCGGGTGCCCTATTCGCGCCGCGGATCACCAGCGTGCTACGAGGCGGCGGTTACTCCATCAACAGCAGCCAGTCGGTCAGCGCCTATAACGTCCTCGACCGATCGTATAAATACCGGGCGCTGACATTCACGGTTGTGTTCACGGGAAAGGTCGGCGCTCTTGACGCGGAGGCACGGCACTTCCGAGCCCGGGCGCTCGCCGTCTACCGCTCGCAGCTATCCGTGACGACGCCAATTGCCACGCCCGACCACAAGGTCGTGTTCCTCCGCATTTTCAGTGAGCCGCAACAGGACCTGGGCGCTCACTACGCCGGCCCCTTGCGTGCCATCCTGCCCCATGGCGCCGTCCGTGGCTATCTCGCGGGGCCTTCGGCCATCTTCCATGACATGGAGACGGTCAGCGATCAGGATCTCCGCTCGGTCGAGGTCGTCACGCTCCCTATTGCCGCCATCGTCCTGCTGCTGATCTTCGGGTCCGCCGTCGCGGCACTGGTACCCGTCCTCATGGCCCCGGTCGCGGTCACGCTCACACTCGCCCTCATCTACTTCATCGGCCATCGGGTGGATATGTCGATCTTCGTCCTCAACACCGCGTCGATGCTGGGCCTCGGCGTCGCGATCGATTATTCCCTGCTCATGGTTAATCGCTACCGTGAGGAGCTGGCGGCGGGCCACGATCTCGCGAGCGCCGTCGGCCATACGGTGGCCACGGCCGGGCGGGCGGTACTGGTCTCGGCGCTGGTCGTCAGTACCGGTTTCATGGGGATGACCCTATCCGGCATCTCGATGCTTTCCTCGTTGGGCATCGGGGGAAGCCTCGTCACCGCCATCTCGCTGCTCGTCGCCCTGACGTTTTTACCCGCGCTCCTCGGGATTCTGGGGCCCAGTATCAACCGTCTCTCGGTCATTCCCTCGCGGCTCTCGGCGGGGAATATCTGGCGGCGCATTGCCGTAACGGTCATGCGTATGCCGGTACGCGTGATCGCGGCTGTGGCCGCGATCGTTCTCTTTCTCGCGATCCCCGCATTCCACCTCCGTGTCGGCATCCCGGGGCCGGAAATCCTGCCACCGTCGGTCGACTCGCGGGCCGGGAACGATATCCTTCAGGCTCATCTCGGCCTCGCCAATCAGTCTCCGGTGCTGGCTGTCATCGTCCGTGCACCGGGCACGGCGGTGTCAACCGCCCGTACCGCTGCCTTCACGGCGCTGGACCGCATCTGCGCCTCGCCGGACGTGGCCGGCGTTTCGACTGTCCCCGTGGCCAACGCACCCGGGCAGATTCGGAGTTGCCAGGCGGCGCTAAATGCGCTGACAAATGCCGGTCCCGGTCAGCTCGCCGCTATCCGGCGCGCCTCGGCGACGCGGCGTGTGGCGCTGATCTCCGTTTTCCTCCACTCCGATCCGTCCAGTGCCTCGTCGGAGCACTACGTGCGTGCCTTGCGGCGCACGCTCATCATTCCGGGCTACCGCGTCCTGATTGGCGGTCAGACCGCGGGCCAGATGGATTTCGACAACTACCTGTACGCGCGCTTTCCGTTGGTTGCTGGGGCGGTGGTCGCCGTCATCTTCCTGGTGCTGCTGGCGGCGTTCCGGTCGCTGCTACTTCCCCTCAAAGCTGTGCTGATGAACGTATTCTCCGTCCTCGCCGCGTATGGAGTCGTCACATTTGCCTTCCAGGACGGGCACCTGGCGCGGATCCTTGGGTTCACGCCCGTGGGCAACATTGACTCGATCGTTCCGGTCTTCCTCTTTTGCGTTCTCTTCGGCGTGAGCACGGATTACGAGGTGTTCCTGCTCACGCGGGTGCAGGAGGAATATCGCGCGACGGGAGACAACGAGGAGAGCATCGCGCGCGGTCTGCAAGTCACGGGGCGGATCATAACGAGCGCGGCGGCTGTCATGATTATCATCTTCGTGGCCTTCTCCTTCGCCCGGTTGGTCATCATCAAGGAAGTCGGTCTGGGACTGGCCGCCGCCGTCCTGATCGACGCAACGCTGGTCCGTGCCCTCCTGGTGCCCGCCACGATGCGTCTGCTGGGCCGGTGGAACTGGTGGCTGCCCGGTCGCGGTTTCATGCGCGTGACGGCGCGGCCGGCGGGACAATCGACGGTGGCTCGCTAGAGAGAGTCCGGCCGGCGACCGCTATCATGAGAGGAGAGGGGCTGCGGGAGTCGTGCGCCCCAGGACCGATCAAAGGAGATCCCATGGCTACCCACCCGACGTTGAAGGCCGAGAAACGGGAGATACTCGGCAAGAAAGTGGGCCGCCTGCGCCGCCAGGGCATTGTGCCGGCGACCGTGTACGGCCCCGCGATCACACCCACCTCGATTCAGATCAATGCGCACGAGTTTTCCAGCGTACTGCGTCACGCCGGCCGGACCGGCTTGATCGATCTCCTCATCGAGGATGAGGCGCCGCGTCCGGTCTTCATCCGCACCACCCAGGTGGAACACAAGCGCAACACCATTCAGCACGTCGAGTTTCTGCAGCCGAACTTGAACCGGCCGATTACGGCGCGAGTGCCCGTCCACATGACGGGCGAGGCGCCGGCCGCACGCGAGGGCGCCATCATTCTGCAGGCCCTCGATCATATCGACATCGAAAGCCTGCCCGAGCAGGTGCCTGCGGAAGGACTTCATGTCGACGTAAGCTGCCTGACCGACACGACGGGCACCTTGCACGTGAGCGATATTACCGCCCTTCCCGGGGTTACCATTCTGACTCCCGCCGATGAGGTCGTGATCACGGCGACCGCGCCGCCGACCGAGGCTGAGGTCGAAGAGGTGGTCGAGGAAGTGATGCCGACTCAAGAGGAGGAGCAGGAGGAAGCTTCCTCGGTACCGGAGGCATAGGACCGATCCGCCTGAACGGGGTGGCTGGAGTTTGCTCCAGCCACCTTTTTCTCTTAGCCGACCCAGCCGCCGGCGAGATGGACCGTCGCTGCTCCCAGCATGATGGCGGCGTTCGCCGCGAGGAACGCGCTGAACCGGTGGTGAGGAATGCGGCCGGCCAGCCAGGCAAAGAGCGGGAAGAGAGCCAGGACGAACCTGTCCATCGAACTGAAGGGCGCGTAATAGTGGTCCATCCATTCCGGTGAGGTGAGAACAAGCGCCCAGAAGCCCGCGCAGTACATGCGCTCGGCGCTCGACAGATACCGCCAGGCCGCAATCGTGAGTCCCAGGAAGAGGACCGTGACTGCCAGCTGAAGGATATTCTCGACGGCCCAGGGGATGTTGGCGGCAGCATGAGAGGCGAGCCACTGCACCGAGGCGATAAAGCCCGTCCAGGGAAAAGTGAGGGCCCGGTGCCAGTTGCGCTGGGCGCCCAGCACGACATCAAAAGGTAGCCGCTGCCACGACAAGTACCAGAGATAGATGATGGCCGACACGACGGATGGGATGCAGGCCGCGAACAGGGTCCGCAATGGGGCCCCTTTCCGCGCGAGGGCGACCACAATGACAGGCAGCAAGATGACGCCGGTTGGGCGGGCGAGCATTCCGAGCCCAGCCCAGCCTCCTGCCCATAACGCCCCCCTGCGGTGGGCGTGATAGAGCGAGGCGACCGCGCAGAGGAGGAAGAGGCTCTCACTGTACGGAGCCAGAAAGAAGAAGGCGGTAGGAAGGAGAGCCATGAGCCAGATCGTGCGCCGGGCGATCTCGACTCCCCGTACCTCGGCCAGCAGACGGTACAGATAGAATAGGGCCGCCAGAAAGGCAACGTTGGACATGATTAGTCCGGCGACGACGCCGGGCCACCCCGCAGCCAAACCGGCATGTACCAGGAGGGGATAGAGCGGCGCGAAGGCCAGGGCCGGCTTGCCGTGGATTCCCCAGTGATACCCGTGCTCGGCGATTCCCAGGTACCACTGACCATCCCAGCGCGTCCAGAGCGCGGCGGGGGCTCGATGCAAAAAGAAAGCGACGACGAATGTCAGCCCGGCCAGAAGCGCGCGGCTCACAAGGAAGGGCGACAGAATCTCAGATGGAAAGAGCCGCTCCGCCGCGGCATTGGGTCTCGCTTGCACTCGTCCTGGCCGTCGCGCTCGTGTGGCGCGCTCCGTCGTTTTTCGATCCCCCGTGGGTCAACGATGAAGGGACATACTTCGCCGTGGCCCAGGCGGTGGATCACGGCTACCGCCTCTATGCCGGTATCTGGGAGAACAAGCCGCCGGCGATCTACCTGCTCTACGCGCTAGTCTACCACTGGCTCGGTGCCTCGCTGCCGGCTGTGCGGGTGGTGGCCGCGGCGGCAGCCTTGCTCGTGACCGCGGGCCTGACAATATCGGCTCGCTCGTGGCTGGGATCGCGCGCTCCTGTCGCCGCCCTTCTGGCCGGTCTCGTCCTTGGCGTCCCGTTCCTCGAAGGCACGACCGCCAACGCCGAGATCTTCCTCATCGCCTGCACGACGTGGGCGGTGGTCCTGGCGCTCCGCGAACACGCCGCGTTGGCGGGTTTCCTGATGGGAGTTGCGATTCTCTTCAAGGTCGTCGCGCTCTTCGACGCCGCCGCGCTAGGTCTCTTCCTGCTTCTACAGCCGTCCCTTTCCGTCCGGCGGCCGGCTTCCTATGTCATCGGTCTGGCGATCCCGATTGCGATCGTGGTGGGATGGGCGGCTCAGGCGGGCGTCTTGGCGGCTCTAGCGCGGGATGCCCTGGTGTACGATCTCGGATACGTTGCCCATGCCAACGGGGGTCCGGTGCCCTGGCTCCTGCTCCTGAAGTTGACCATCCTCGCCGGCCTGACTGCAGTCCTCATCGCGCGGCCGTTTCCGGTACTTTGGCTGGCCTGGTCGGCGGCGGGGGCTCTGTGGAGCGGCCGGCCATTCGGCCATTACTTTCTCCAGGTGGTGCCGGCACTCAGCATCGTTGTTGTCATGGCGCTGCCTCATACCGGCGATACGGCACGGTTCCTTCGCCGCTGGTTTGTGGCTCTCCCGGCGCTTTTCGTGCTCGCCGCCGGTGCCAGTGCTCTCGCCGGCTGGATGCTGGCAGTCGCCGGGCACGATTCGATTGCGGCTCGGCGCTTGCAATGGTATGCGAATGCGGTTCGCCTGGGAGTCGGGCAGGAGACGTACGCACAGTACAGCGCAGAGGTCGACGATCACGTCGAGCGCAACATCGCCCTCGCTGCGGGCGTCCGCCGGATGCCTGCCGGGCCCCTCCTGGTGTGGGGAAACGTTCCCTGGGTGTACGTGTTGAGCGGACGCCTGCCGGCGACGCCTTATACCTCCGCGTACCGTGATCCACCGGTGCCGGGAGAGGTCACCGCCCTGCGGCATGCCATCGAGCACCGCGTGGCGCCCGTTGTGCTGGTCATCAATCCTCCGCTCCCTCCGCTGGATGGAGCGGGCCGCGCCTTGCGAGAGGGCTACCGGCTTACCGGCCGCGTCGGCGCAGGAGCGATCTACGCTGTGCGGGCTCCGCGAGGGTGATGGCGAGCGCGAGAAGCGGAACCAGGTAGAAGTAGTTCACCAGGCTCCGCCAGGCAAAGAACAGGGGCAGCGCCGCCAGGGCGGCGGTTCCGCCACCCAGCAAGACGCGGTGATAGCGAGCAGCCACTGTTCCCGCCAGCCACGACGTCCCTTCCATCACGGTGAAGGCCACTTTGGGGAGGGTCGGCAGAACGTGCGATACGAAGAGGGCAATCACGCCGATACCCAGGGGGAACATCGGATCGCTCATCGGACCGGCCAGGCTGGATATATAGGACCGCGGAGATTGAACGAAGAAGGGCGCATTCATCACGGCGAACACCGTGCACAGGATGCCGAAGCGCCGAATCGCCTCACGCGCTCCGAACTCTTTCCAGATGAGGAGCAGATAGAACGGAACGAAAAACCAGGCAATCTGCTTGGTCCCGGCGGCGATCCCGATAAATGTCGGACTGATCCAGGGAGTCGCCCATTCCGCGTATCCGATCATGAGAAAGAGCCCGTAGAGTGGATCGGGTTGACCACCGGCCGTCAAGACGATGAGCGGCACGTTGGCCAGGATGAGAAGCGGCGTGAGGGGACGCAGCGAGCGGGGCATCCGCCGCGACATGTACAGCCCCATGGCGACCAGAGCGAGTGCGTACAGGAATCGCATGTCGGATATGCCGGCCCATACCAGAGGCAGGATGAAGAGGAAAGAGCCGGCGGGATAGTTGTACTTGGACTCGAACTCCGGTGGAATAAAGTGCGGACGGGAGTGAATGATGGTGTAGTAGAAGACCGACTGGACTGCTGCGGGCGACGGGTAGGTGCGCGCGCCCCGGAACTGTCCCTCCATGAGGGGAGTTGTGGTCGTGGCCGGCGCGTTGATGGAGGCGAGCGCCAGCACCAGATTGGTCTTGATGTACGGATTGTGCCCGCGGAGGAACTGGCGCGCCGCGTAGTAATCCATGACGGCCCCATCATTGCTGGGCGGCGCACTCTGCAGCATGGCCCCCACTCCGGACGTTGCTTTCCAGCCGCCAATAACGGAGAGCACGATGAGCGACGCAAGGGCGATAACACCCAGCGTCCGCCGCAGTGGCACGGGAAAAGCCCAGCGCGGTAGCGCCGCGGCGAGGCTCAACGCCAGCGCCGTGAAGGTTCCGCCGGCCACCAGGACGGCAAAGTACCATGTTCCGGCCGGGCGAAAATGCCCCGGACTCTGGAGAACGACGGTCTGCAAGGCGAGCGCCAGGCCGATCAAGCCGAGTCGCGCCAGGTCGACCGAGCCGACCGCCACTTCAGTCCGAAGGAGGGCTATTCGATCGCGAAGACGAACCAGGCTTCGGGCGCGCGGCAGCGCCGCGCCGCCGGTTTGAATCATGTACTCTCTGCCCTCAACCGCGACTGCGAGATTATAGCTGCAGCGCGCGGAGTGGCGGCCGGTCCTTGCCGGCCGCCACCGTAGCTTACCAACCCGCGCGGGAGCCGCGAATCCGGAAGGTTTCATCGGGCATGAAGCGGCGCCACATGCCGGCAGCGATGGCGCGTGCGTCGGAGGAAATGCCGAAGCGGGCAAAGTAAGAGCAGATCCGCTCGACGTCCCGTACGAGGAAGCGATAGGCATCCGGATTGCCGTATGCATCGATGACCTGTGGGAAATCGATCACGGTGATGCCTCCCTCCCAGTAGAGAACGTTGTAGGCGGAGAGATCGCCGTGGATCCGGTCGTGCTCCAGCATGAGCTCGATGGTGCGGAGGATACGAGTGAAAAGGGTTTGCGCTTCATTCGGCGCGATGCGCACCTCGCTCAGTGTCGGAGCAGGCGTGTGCTCGTCTCCCACGTAGCTCATGAGGAGCGCATTCTCGTCAAGAGCAATAGGTCGTGGCACATCGGCGCCTGCGGTGTGCAGCGTCTGCAAGGTGGTGAACTCATGAGTGAGCCATGAGGTGTGACTGGTTGACGCACCTGCCCGGGAGCCCTGCCGCACGGCTTTCAGCATGCGCTTGTCCCGGACGGCCTTTCCGTCTCCGTCGAGAATGGGGCGTCCCCACTTGTAGTCTGCGTCGTTCTTGAAAGTACGGAACTGTTTGGGACGGTACACCTTGGCTGCGATCAGGTCGAGACCGGTGCTCGGGTGGGCACGGCAGCAGTAGACGGTCGCTTCCTTGCCGCCTTTAACGACACGCAGTACATCGAGAATCTGTTGGTCACGGTGAAACGGTGCGAGGTAGCGTGTGATCCACTCGCGCTCATGGCGCGAGCCGGTAAAGGTGGGGTGAAAGTCGGACGTCGGCTCACTGTTGTGGTCCGATTCCGGCCCCTTCCTGGAGGGTCTGGAGCGACGACCTCTCTCCTGGGACTCAAGGTAGTCGTCCCACGCATCCGCGTCCGGGATGATGACGATCTTGGGCACGGCAGTAGTCTCCGTTGATGAACGTGCGGTTGCCCGCACAGACATGAAAAAAGGCCACGGGCACGACGCGCCGCGGCCGCAACGGAGACCGACTCTCAGCCGATCAATGACCCCGGACGCACCCTCCAACGGCAAGCGTCGAGTGCACGCAGCGAACACTTGGCATAATGACACTCTCCTTTACCGAAAATGGTGCGTCTGAAGACAGACTATCACTGTGGGACCGGCGCAGCAACCATCACGCGCCGCAATGCGCCCCCTTAAACAGGAAAAGCCGGGTCCTGGCACCCGGCTTTGAATCTCTCGCGAGAACTACCAGCGGTTGCGCGGAGCGGGCTGGTAGCAGTCGGAGCAGTAAACGGGGCGGTCGTTCCGTGGAACGAAGGGAACGAGCGCCTCCTTGCCACAGCGCGAGCAGGTCGCGCTGAACATCTCGCGGCGCGGACGGTCGGAGTACCCCCCGTAGGAGCCGCCGTAGTCGCCATTCTGGGCGCGGCGCGCGGCGCGGCAGTCCGGACAGCGCTTCGGCTCCTGGTAGCCGCGTGACGCGTGAAACTCCTGATCGTTCGCACTAAACGTGAATTCGGAGCCACACTGGGCGCAGCTCAGGGTTCGGTCGGTATAGGTCATGCTTCTTCCACCTCTGGGTTGGACAACGGGTTACGTACAACGTCTAGACAGAGCTGGAAGTGATGCCAGGGACCGACCCAGCCCGCACCTAGGGAGTTGTTCACATAAGTCTAGCACCCGCGCAAAAAATCTGCTTTTCTGCTAGGATGCGCGCATAGGTTTCTGCGGGAGGTGCGCGGTGCATGATGACCGCTGTCCCCGATGTCACGGCAATCTATTCTTTGAAGCCGACGTCGCCGAGAACTTGTTGCTGCGGAAGTGCTTGCAGTGCGGTTTTATCGAATCGTACTTCTGGATGGATCATCGGCAACGGAGAATAATTTTCCTGCCGCCGGACACGGATCCTCCCCAGGCTGCCACTATGTAGCGGCTCCGGCCGGCCGCGGTCAGCGTCTTGCCGGCGTACGCCGCCGGCCGAACTCACCCCGGCACGCGTAGCACGTACACCCCGGCGGGGCCTCGAATCGCCCCTCTTCGATGGCGCGAATAATGCGCTCGACTCGCTCGGTTGTCTCGGCAAATGTAGCGTTCGTGGGGACGAATTGGTGCTCGGCGCCGTCACCCAGATAGAAGTACGTGAAGGCCACGCTCTCCGGCGGCAGCCCGTGACGACGCGCTGTGGCCATGGCGTAGAGAGGGAGCTGTAGTCTCGCTGCCGGATCGTCTCGCTGTCCGCCGCTGCCGCTCTTGAAGTCCACGAGTTCCAGTCCCCCGTCGGGCCGCGGCAAAACGAGATCGATGCGGCCGTGGACGTCACCGCGGTCGAACGGGAGGACAAATGGGCGCTCGACCGCGACCGGCGCGATGTTGAAGCGGGAGTGCAGAAAGCGATCGAAGAGAGGTTGAATATCGGCGGGGACGTCCTCACGTAGGAGGGCGGGAGCTCGCATGTGGCGGGCTATGACGTTGTGGACGCTTGTCCCGCGCCGCATGCCGGCGGTCACGGGGGGCGGCCGTCCATCAATGTACGTGGCCTTGTACTGATGAGGACACGCCTCATACGTCATCAGTCCGCTCACGGAGTAGCGGGGACGGGGCTCTTCCATGACCCATTCTGCTCGACTTGCTCTTCCTCCTCCCTTCCCGCTACACCGGAACATGCGCTACGTGCTTGCGGCCGGTGACGCCGCCATCATCCTTCTCTTTGCGCTGCTCGGCCGTGGCGCTCATCATGAGAACGGGAGCCCGGCCTACGTTCTGACGACAGCCCTTCCCTTTCTCGCCGGATGGTATGTGGCCGCCTCGGTCGGCGGGATCTATGAGCGAACTCTCTTGCCCTGGCGATGGGTCATCAGGGACGCGGCAGCGACGGCGCTGGCCGGCGGTCTTCTCGGTTTGCTTGTGCGGTCGGTGCTGGAGAGACGGCCCGCACCGGTCTCCTTTGCGCTGGTCGCGCTGTCCTTTCTGACTGTGCTGCTCACGGCGTGGCATGCCGCGGCACGTGCTGTGATTCGGAGTGATTAGGAGGTACCGATGCGGGCGCGAGATCTTGGCATCATCATCGGCGGTTTGCCGCCGGGTCCGAACGACGCTCTGACGGACGTCGCGGGCGTGGAGGTGGGTTACGAGACCATCGTGCGGGGCGAGGATGTCCGGACCGGCGTAACGGTCATCCTGCCGTTCGAGGGACGCGAGCCGCTCTTTGCCGCCATCCATCGTCTCAACGGAAACGGCGAGATGACCGGATCACACTACATTGACGAATTCGGCATGCTGACGTCGCCGATCGCCATCACCAACACCCACAGCGTCGGGACTGTCCATGAGGCGCTGGTTCGGTACTCAGTCGAACGCGGGTACGTGTCCGGTGAGTTCTCGTCGTGGGCGTTGCCTGTCGTGGCCGAGACCTGGGATGGGATGCTGAACGATATCAACGGCTTCCATGTCAAACCGCACCATGTCGAGGCTGCCATCGCGTCGGCCAAATCAGGTCCGATCGACGAGGGCAATGTGGGCGGGGGCACCGGCATGATCTGCCACGGTTTTAAGGGGGGGACGGGAACCGCCTCGCGAGTCGTTCCCGAGGCAGCTGGTGGCTACACCGTCGGCGTCCTGGTCCAGGCCAATCACGGCCGCCGTGAGCGGTTGCGGATCACGGGCGTGCCCGTTGGAGCTGCGATCGGTCCGGACGAGGTACCGCTTCCGGGTGTGCACGCTGACGGGCAAGGCTCGATCATCACGGTGGTGGCCACCGATGCGCCGCTCCTTCCCTATCAGTGCAAACGTCTCGCCCAGCGCGCGGCCCTCGGGATTGGACGCACGGGAGGGCTCGGTGAAGACAGCAGCGGCGACATTATCATCTGCTTTGCCACCGGGAACCGACCCGTGGTGGTCCTGGGCGATCCGCCGCCCGTGGACGTTCCAATCCGAATGCTTCAGAACGCCTACATCAATCCATTGTTCGCGGCCGCGGTTGATGCCACCGAGGAAGCGATCGTCAACGCGCTCCTCGCGGCAGGGACCACGACCGGCTACGGAGGCGCCACGGCATACCGGTTACCGCCCGAGCGGCTCGCTCAGCTTCTCCGTTAGGTCAACTTGCTCCCGCGTCAGGATGAGGCCATCGCCGTTGCTTGCTGAGTGACGGTGGTGTCGGCCAGTACACCTTGCGGGGACGATGCCCCGTAGAACTCGTACCAGGGCTGAGCGGCCTGCAAGGTGTCGAAGACGTTCTTCAGGTTGTGGGCGCCTTGCGTTTGCAGCCAGGCACGGAACCCGTCACTCCCCTTCTGCGCGTACGCCGGCACGCCGTCCTTCCACGCTGCCCGCCCGCATAGGACACCGTTGAAGCGCACGCCACTGTCGCCCGCGAGTCGTAACGTTTCCGTGAACTCCTCGTTGCTGACGCCTGCGCTCAGGTAGATGAACGGCTTCCCTGCGGCCTGCGCTTGCTCCCGGAAATACTGGATGGCCTCCTCCCGGGAATAGGCTGCCTCACCGGCAAAGGCATTGGTTCCGGACACGAACTTCATATTGACCGGGACCTCAACCTTGAGAACATCCACGTAGTATTGCTCCTTGGAGAACTCGCGGATGCTCTCGAGGACGATCCTCGGCTTCTTCTTGGCATACTCGAGGCCCTTCTCGTCTTCCCCGTCAAGTGGATAGCCGACGAACTCCAGGAAGAACGGAATATCGGCGCCCCGGCACTCATTGCCGATCCGCTCCGTGAAGGCATGCTTGACGTCGTTGACGTCCTCCTTCTCGTCCGGGTTGTAGTAGAGAAGGACCTTAACGGCGTTGGCCCCCTGTTGCTTGATCCTGTAGACAGACTCGTGCGGCAGGAGGTCGGGTAGCCGCCCGGGCTGGGTATTGTCGTACCCCGACTTCTCATAGGCGAGAAGCAGCCCACAGCTGGCGGCTCGGTGCTGCGACGCCGGCAACCCGTACTCCGGGTCAAGCAAGATACCGCTGGCGATTGGAGACAGAACTTCCGTGACGTCCAGCTTGAACGTCTCCATGTCGTGATCGGTGACGTTCTGCAAGCCGGCAGCCTGCAGCGCTTTTTTGAGCGATCCCCGCTGATCCATCGCGAGATCGGCGAAGACGCCGCGGGGATCGGCCAGAGCCTGGAGACCGTTGATCTTTCCCTGGGTGAGTGTCACTTCGCACCTCCCACTCAATCCTGGATGCCCGCCCCATACTAACGAAGCGACGTGAGGAGGAGGGGGCGCGGCGGCGCGTGCCGCCGCGCCCGGAGTGAGGAGTGACGCCCTCACCGTAGCGAACGGACATTGCCGCTCGGTTGCCGGCCGGTGAACGGGCGATGAACCGTTAGGAGCCTTCGCTGCGGCTCAGGCCCGGGGAGAAGGACGTGCGAATCAAGCGCGGCAGGGCGGCCGCACCCAGGAGAGCGATGGGCGCACCGGCGAGAAATAGACCGGCGAGCACAAAGATGGGCCGGATACCCAGTGTCGCCGTCAGGGCGCCTCCCAGCAACGGGCCGGCGCCGAAGCCCATCGAGGAGGCGGCGCCCATGAGGCCAAACGCCGTCCCCTTGGCCCGCGCCGGACTGGTCGTGGCCGCCAGCATACCCACCAGACTGACCAGACCGCCGAAGGCGATGGTCGCCACGCACCGCACGATCAATAACTCGGTGTAACTCTGGACGAAGGCTTGAGGAATCAGCAGCAGAGCGCTGAGCAGGACGGCAGCGCCAACCAGGGGCTTGAGCGGCAAGTGACGTTGCAGGCGGCCGGCAAGGTATGACCCCGCGCCGGCCGTGAGTCCCGCAGCCGCCATCAGCCAGCCCGTATCGGGCGCCACGTTGCGCGCGGAGTGCAGAAGATCCTGCACATATAAGGGAATAATTGGAAACATCGCGGTTCCCGCCAACTGTGAGATCAACACGAGGGCGAGCGCCAGGCCGAAGGCGGGGATGGCGATGACGGATAGCATGGAGACCGCCTCATCCGTGGTCCGGCTGTGGGCGGCGCGAGCCGGCTCCCAGGCGAAGAGATAGACGACAAGGGTCGCCAGAGCCAGCAGGAGCCCGGCCGCCAGGTAGCAGTACCGGTAGTCGAGCAGGGCAGCCACCGCTCCTCCGCCCAGGGGGCCCATAGTGGCGCCGATGAAAACGCTCATCTGCAGTAAACCGATGGAGCGGCCCGTCTCCTTCTCGGGGACGGCAGACGCCACGAGGGCCTGGGCCGCGAAGACGGTGCCCGTCAGCGCGCCTTGCAGCATGCGAAGTCCCAGCAGGATCCACGGTGACGGTGAGAGCCCCATCATTGCCAGGATGATCGAGGCGCAGATCATCGCCCGCAACAGCATGAAACGGTATCCGAGGCGGTCGGCCAGTTTACCCCAGACGGGCCCGAAAATCGTGGCGGGAATGGAGGGGCCGAAGCCGATCAGGCCCGACCAGAGCGCGACGGCTCCCAGGCCGTGAACCCCCAGATCGTTCTGCAGGTACAGGGGAATGAAGGGAAGGGTGAAATCGAAACCCACGATGGCGGTAGCCTGAGCGACACAAATCGCCGCGACCAACGCCCGCCAATCGCGGGACGTGCGGGAAAACATCTCAGCCTCGGAAGCCGGCGCAAAGGAGACAAGTGCAACGAGCACGCCGGTGGAAGGTTCACATGTATACTAACGGTCTCTTCGCCTCTCCCGCAAATCGTCACGACGCATGGCAAGATGGAGCGTGATGATGCGCCCTCTGCGTGATGCCTCGCTCGCCGCCGCCCTGACACTGGCGGCTGCCGCCGTCCTCGTCGGCCTGCAGGCGGCCGGCATCGCGACGAACGTGGCCTTCACGGTTTTCTGGACGTTGGCGACGCTGCTCATGACGGCTGCCATGGCTTTTTCCCTGTATCGGGGTGACAGTGGTGGGGCAGTGGCGTGGGGGTATATCGCCCTCATCCTGGCCATCGGACAGATCCTGCTGTCGCTGCAGATTGCCACCATGGATGTATCGCCCGTCTGTAGCGCGATCTACAGTTCGTGCTCCATCAAGTCCCCGGTTGCCTGGGTGCCCTGTGGACTCGGCGCGGCCGCCGCCTGGCTGCTCTGGGGCGCGGTGCGGCGAGCCAAGGCGGAGGCGCCGCAGCTTTAGAAACCAGGAAGGTCGCTGAGCCGGAAGTCTTCCAATGACGGGAGGGTGCGATCGGCTTGTTGGAGACGTGCATCGCCGGCGAGATGCTTGTCGGGGACCGCTATGCAGTACATGCCCGCCCCTTTGGCGGAGAGTACCCCATTGGGTGAGTCCTCAAACGCGACACAGGTTTCCGGCGGCACTCCCAGCAAACGTGCGGCGCTGAGGTAGACGGCGGGATGCGGTTTGCCCTCCGCCTCGTGTTCGGCGGACGCGATGGCGGATACGAACGTGCGAAGATCCAGACGGTCGATGACCGCGTCAATCAGTTCTACCCCAGAGGACGAGGCAATCGCGATCGGTAGTCCGGCTTCCGCGATCGTCTCGACCGCTCTCCGCACTCCGGGATTCGGCCGGCCCTCGGTTCTGACGAATGCGATCACGCCGTCGACGATCCGCTGTGCGACGTCTTCGACCGAGGGGCCGGTCCACGGGTAGCGGCTGTACCACAATGCGGCCACCTCCTTAACTCTGATCCCCATGGTCTCCATGCCCTGCTCGTCCGTCAGATGCAGCCCGAGTGCCCCGAAGACCTCTCGCTCCACCCGTCGCCACACCGGCTCGGTGTCGATCAACAGGCCGTCCATATCGAAGATCACGGCGCGGGTCGTCATGTCCTCAGGCTACCAGTCACGCGGCCCATAACTTGCAGCGCAATGTGATAGTGCGACAAGGAGCGAACCATGGCTCGAATGATGAGAACCCGGCCGCAAACAACCGAGCAGGATCTGGCAGCCTACGTACATCGGATCGCTTATCCGCTCCGCACGGACGACGTCGCCGACTACGATCCCTTGCTGGACATGATCGGCGATGCCCGCATCGTCATGATTGGAGAGGCCAGTCACGGCACGCACGAGTTCTACCGTGAGCGCGCTCTGATTACCCGACGCCTCATCGAGGAGAAGGGATTTGCCGCCGTCGCGGTCGAAGGCGACTGGCCGGAGTGGTATGCCGTTAATCGCTACGTGCGAGGAGGCGACGGCACAGGGCACGATGCGCTTGCCCACTTCACGGTGTATCCCACCTGGATGTGGGGCAACCTCGATACCCTCCACTTCGTGGAGTGGCTGCGCCGCCACAACGCAAATCACCCCAGCACGCTGCCGCAGGTTGGCTGCTATGGTCTCGATCTGTACAGCCTGTTCGCGTCCATTGAGGCAGTGGTGCGGTATCTCGATAGCGTGGATCCGCAAGCGGCGCAGGCCGCTCGTGACCGGTATGCCTGCTTTGAGCCGTTCAATGGCAACAAAGACGTCTATGCCTACTCGGCCGGTCTCGGAATCGTCGAGTCGTGTGAAGATCAGGCGATCGCCATGCTGCAAGACTTGCGGGAGCGGCGAGCAGAGCTGGTACCGAAGAGCCCGGACGACAGCTACTTCAACGCAGTCATGAGTGCGGAGGTCGCCCGAGATAGCGAGCGGTACTACCGGGCAATGTACCGCAGCGACGAGCAATCGTGGAACCTGAGAGACACCCACATGGTGAATACGCTCGACCAATTGCTTGATCACCTGGGCTCGCGCTCCAGAGTCGTGGTGTGGGAGCACAACACCCACATCGGTGACTTCCGCTACACGGCAGACGCCGACGACATGGTGAATGTGGGTCAGCTGGTGCGGGAGCGTCACCCAGGCGAATCGGTCGCCGTCGGATTTGGGACCTTTGAGGGCAGCGTGACGGCCTCTCGTGCCTGGGGAGATCGGCCGGAGCGCATGCCGGTTCCGCGCGCGCAGTTCGGCTCGTTCGACAGCGTGTTCCACGACGTGGGTATGAGTCGCTTCCTCTTACTGACACGTCCGCTCAGGGACGAGCATCACGCCGACGGGTTGAAGGAGTACCGTGGCCAGCGCGCCATCGGCGTCGTCTACCGCCCCGAGTACGAAGCAGGCAACTACGTCCCGACCGATTTGGCGGAGCGCTACGATGCCTACATCCACATCGACGTAACGCGAGCCGTGAAGCCGCTCGCTATCGAGCCGACCTGGGGCGCCTCTCGGATGGAGGACACGTTCCCGACGGGGTACTAGGGATCTAGCCTCGGACCGTTGTTTCCGGCGCGGGGTGGCGTGGAACCAGGTCACCCCGTGCGATGGCACGGTCGAGACTGCGCAGGTCGGTATCCACCATCATGGTGACCAACCCGTCGAAGTCGACCTCCGGACGCCAGCCCAATTCGAGTCGCGCGAGAGTTGCATCGCCGACGAGATGATCGACGTCGGCGGGTCGGATGAGTCGTGGGTCGAGACGGATGTACCGCTCCGGATCCAGACCGACTCGAGCGAAGGCACGTTCCACGAATTCCCGCGCCGTGTGAGTCTCCCCGGTGGCGACCACGTAATCCTTGGGCTCATCGCGCTGGAGCATGAGCCACATCGCCTTGACGTAGTCGCCGGCAAAGCCCCAGTCGCGCTTTGCCTCTAGGTTCCCCAGCGATAGGTGGTCGGACAGACCAAGCGCGATGCGCGCTACCCCATCGGAGACTTTGCGGGGAAAGAACTCCAGGCCGCGGCGCGGGGACTCATGGTTGAAGAGGATCCCGGACACCGCGAACATGTCATAGCTCTCGCGATAGTTGACAGTGATGTAGTGACCGTAGACCTTGGCGACCCCGTAGGGCGAGCGAGGATAGAAGGGAGTGTGCTCGTTCTGCGGACTCTCGCGGACCTTCCCGAACATCTCACTTGACGACGCCTGATAGAACCTGATGGACCGGTCGACGGTGCGGATGGCATCGAGCATGCGGGTCACGCCAATGCCCGTGAATTCGCCGGTTAGCACGGGCTGGTTCCAGGACGTTGGAACAAAGCTCATCGCCGCGAGGTTGTATACCTCGTCCGGCGCGCATTCGCGAAGGATCGACGAAAGCGACATCTGGTCCAGAAGATCGCCCTGGACGAGCTCGATCCGGTCGGCGAGATGCGCAATCCGATCGTGATTCTCGTGCGAGAGCCGGCGCACCATGCCCACCACGCGGTATCCCTTGCTGAGCAGGAACTCCGCGAGGTAGCTTCCGTCCTGGCCGGTGATTCCCGTGATGAGTGCCGTTTTCATCGCTGCCTCTCTCGCCTCCTGGTGTCGCGCCGCGTTATGAATGGTAGCAAAGCGGCCGAACTTTACCGCGGCGCATCGCTCGATTCGAGATGGATCATGCGGCGGGGAGGGATGCGGCAGTCGTCGCACTCGGCCTCGATCGTCGCGTGCTCAATGTGGAAGCGGCGCCGTAGCACATACCTCAGGTCGGCCAGCAGTGTCGCGGTATCGGAGAGGGACTGATTGGGGATCGCCACATGGGCCGTCAGTAGGCGGAAGCCGTCGGCCAAAGCCCAGACGTGGAGATCATGCACGTCCTCCACACCCGGCACTTCAAGCATGACGCGGCGAACAGCATCCAGATCTACATCCGGCGGCGTGCCCTCCATGAGCACGACGACCGATTCCCGCACGATCCGGACGGCACCCACTGCGATGAGGAGGGCGATCACCAGGGAGATGATGGGATCGGCCGCGCTCACATGCCAGAGAAGGATGAGGACACCGGCGATGATCACGCCCACCGACGCCGCCATGTCGCCGACTACGTGCAGTAAGGCGGCGCGCACATTTAAGTTCGCGTCCTCACGGTGGAGGGCGAGCGCGATGTAGCCGTTGACCAACAAGGCCAGGAAGGCGGCCGGAATCACGATCTGTCCCTGGATAGCCTCCGCATGACGGAGCCGCAGGCCCGCCTCCACGACGATGACGAGGGCGATGAGAAACAAAATGACGGCATTGGCGAGAGCGGCCAGGATTCTGCTCCGGCGGTAGCCGTACGTATTCGCGTTGTCGGCCGGCCGCCCGGAGAGGCGCGTGGCGAACCATGCCAGACCCAGGGCCACGACATCGGTGAAGATGTGACCCGCATCCGACAGTAACGCGAGTGAATTCGACACAAATCCGGCCACCAGCTCAATCAGGAGGATGCCGATGGTCAGCACCAGTGCGGTGCGCAGGGCCGTGCCGGAGTGATCGTGCGAGTGGGCCATGCTTCAGTCTAGGACGCCGGTTTGAGCGATGTAGGATGGCGAGGAGAGGATGATGGAAATCAAGCCGGGACAGCGCGTGGTGGTAAAAACTCCCGACCGTCACCAATGGCGGGGACGCCTCGTCGAGGTCAAGGAGGCGGACGGTCGCCGGCTTGCCGTGGTCCGGCTCGACACCGGCTGGGTGACAACGTACCCGGTTGCCATCGTGCAGCGCGAGACCTAAGTGCATGAAGCCGTATCGGGGGTACTCTGGCTGCTCGGGTTGGCAGCGGCCCTCACTGCCAGCGAGATGCTGGTTCGTGCCGTCTCCTCCCTCGGGCACCACCACGGACTGAGTGGCACCCACCTGGGGATACTCGTCGCGCTCGGCGCCGATGGCCCCGAGGTCACCTCTGCTCTCATCGCGACCTTTGGCGGCTCACAGGCGATCGGTCTCGGCGTGGTCACCGGCTCGAATATCTACAATCTCGCCGGGCTGCTCGGGCTGGCGGCGATCGTCGCGTCGGGTCTTGGGACGAATCGTCTGCAACTCTTGATAGACGGCGGGGCCAATGTCGTCCTGACCCTTGTTCTGTTGGTTCTCCTCCAGCTCCCCGCCATGCACCTTCCGCTGTCCATTACCCTCCTGGGTCTTTTCGCGGTGTATGTGGTGGTCGCCTCGCTTCCCCGCGAGCGCCTCGCCGAGGCGTTTCCCGAGTCGTGGAGGCCGCGACTGTCGACACACGAGGAGCCGTCTCCGTTGCGCCACGCGGCCCTCATTGCCGCCGCGGCAGTGGCCGTCATTGTCGCGGGGAGTGAACTGCTGGTGAGAACCTCTATCACGCTTGGTCCGATGCTACACGTGTCGCCGCCGGTCGTATCGGACTTCGCTTTGCCGGTGGCTACCAGCTTGCCGAATACGTGGGCTGCCGTGTCTCTGGCACGCAAGCGGATGGCGACTGCCGCCGTGGCCGCCACCTTCAACAGCAACTCGATCAATATTGCGTTGGGGGTCGGCATCCCCGGCCTGGTCGTTGCGCTCCACGCCTCGCATGCTGCCCGGACGCTCGATGCCGGCTGGCTGCTCGGGATGACCCTGGTCGCCCTGGCTCTGCTCGCCACGCGCCGGAATCTGACAGCGCGTGAGGGATGGCTGCTCGTCGCTCTCTACGGCGTCTTCGCCGTCCTGCGGTTGACGATCTTTGCGTGAGTCCTTCCGGTTTGGCGTTACGACTCGGGAGGGAGGGCGCTCTTGAGCGTTTCTCCGGCTCGCAGCACTAACTGACGGAACTCGGACATCGAGATCTCTTGCGGATTGAGCGTGTCGACCGTCAGCACCAGAATGACCGGTCCCTGCGTGATGAACGCCCAGTAGCTGACCAGACCGTTGGCCGCGGTCACCGTCTCGACTGCCACTCGTACTCCCTCAACATCCGTGCGCAGATGTGCCGCCTCGGCGACCTGACGAAAGGTGTGCTCTGCTCGCGCCGCGGAGGGAAAGATGAGCGCCAGCGCGCTCACGGTCACGGGCCGCTCTTCGCCGCCGACTCCGACCACGACATCCAGCCGCCGGTAGGCCGACGCCGCGGCCGCAGCACGTAAAACGTCCCCCGCAGGATATTGGCCCCCGGGTGGGCCCGGACGCACGTACAGCACCTGAGGAAGGGACTGCCGCACGTCCTCTTCCGTCAGCAGTAACGTCTCAGGATCCACTGTGCCCCTCGAGATAAGACTCTGCGCTCGCGGGGGCGTGCAGGGGAGGGAAGACTTTGACGGCGATCGGAGACCCGTGGAGTCGGCAAATGCGCACCGCGGCTCCGGCATCGAGGATCACCTCGTCTGTTTCGGTTGACAGTTCGTCCACCGCGATCGAGTGGCCCGCCACGCACCAGTACGTTGTGTCTCTCCCGGCCCTCTCGCCCACGGGACTAGTATAGGCCGCCATGAACGAGGCTTTGGCTCGACTCGAAGCGGCTCTGCGTGTCGCGCCGCTCCGTCCGGGCGCCCGGCTCCTCCTCGCGGTGTCGGGCGGCGCCGACTCCGTGGCGCTGTTGCGCACGACCTGCAATCTGGCGCCCGAGATGGAATGGGACGTGCGGATAGGCCACGTGCATCATGGGCTGCGTGGCTCGGAAGCAGACCGTGACGAGAGCTTTGTTCGTCATCTGGCCACGAATCTCGGCGTTCCCATTGACGTGGAGCGCGTGACCGTGCCTGATGGTGGTTCTGTGGAAGCAGCCGCCCGCGTGGTCCGCTATGCTGCTCTCCACGACATGCTGGCTCGCTGGGGCGGGGATCAGATTCTGACCGGTCACACTCAGGACGATCAGGCGGAGACGGTGCTTCTCCATCTCTTCCGCGGGACAGGACTCCACGGTCTCGGGGGTATGCCGGTGCAGAGCGGTCAACTGATCCGCCCCTTTCTCGGGGTGACGCGCGCCGATGTCACGTCCGCTCTTGAGGTTCTGGGACAGGCAAGCGTGGATGATTCCACGAACGTCGACACGCGGTACACGCGCAATCGAGTGCGCCATGAGATTCTGCCGCTGCTACGGACCATTCAGCCGGCGATCAACTCGGTGCTTGCTCGGACATCGTCCCTCCTTCGGGATGATGCGTCGCACCTCGACGCGGAGGCCCGCCGTGCCATGCAGTCCGTCAGCACGCCCTCGCCCGGCAGCGTCTTTATCTTCAGCGGAGCGTACCGTTGTCTCCATCCTGCCCTGCGTCGCGCCGGTCTTCGGCTTCTCGTGAGGGATCTCCTGGGTGACACCGCCGAACTGGAAGCAGGACATGTTGCGGCGCTGGATAGTGCCGTGGCGAATGAGAGATCGCTCATCGCACGGCTGCCACGGGAGCTGACGGTGGTGGCTACACCGTTGGGAGTTGTATTAAGGCACGGCACTGAGTCTCGTCCGGCGACTTTCCACGCGCTGCCGGTTTCGGTCCCCGGGACGATCTCCCTCCCGCACGGTACCCTCGCCGTCGAGTATCTGCGGGCGACATCGGACGAGATCGCGCGCATCATCAGAGTTGCAGGACCTCATCACGCCCTCCTTCGCGCGGGAGTTGGGCACGACATGATCGTCCGTTCACGGCGTGCCGGTGATCGTTTGCGTCCGGTGGGCGGGCGAGGAACGGTGACGCTGCACGACCTCTTCATCGATCGCGGCGTGCCGCGCGCCCTACGCGAGTTGGTCCCGGTCGTGGAATCCGGGGGCAAGATTGTGTGGGTCGCCGGACTCGCGGTCGCTCAGGATGCGGCTGCGGAGGCCGCGTCGCAAGTGGCGCTACATGTGATCTGGACGCCGGAAAACGGTCGTATAAGGTGATACAATCCGGCAGCAAGCCCTGGGGAGTGCCAGGGCTATTTTTTGGAGTCATTTCTGTGGATGGTAAGTGGTTTCGTAATAGTTTTATCTGGCTGATCGTCATGGTTTTTGTCCTGGCGATTGCCTTCCAGGTCTTTCGCGGCAATAATCCGCAGACCAAGAACATTCCTGCGACAGGTCCCAGCAACAGTCTGGTCGCGATGGTGCAAGCGGGCTTGGCGCACCACCAGCACCTCACATTGACGGAAAGCGGTAGCACCGTCGATCTACAGCGGGCGGGCGACCCGGTCCATTACCAGGCCGACATTGGAAGCCAGCAGGATGTCGTCCAGTTGCTCCGGGCCTTCGGCATCGCGACCAACTCGGCGAAGTTCAAGAACGACGTCTCGCTGAGCTACAGTCCGCCCAGCGAGTTGGGGAACTGGCTGGCAGGGCTCATCGGTTTCCTGCCGGTGTTGCTCTTCGGCGGTGTGATCATCTTCATGATGCGCCAGGCCCAGGGCAGCAACAATCAGGCGCTGTCCTTCGGCAAGAGCCGGGCCCGCATGTTCGCCGGGAACAGGCCAACCATCACCTTTACCGACGTGGCCGGGGTGGAGGAGGCGAAACAGGAACTTGCCGAGGTGGTGGAGTTCCTCAAGTATCCCGATAAGTTTGCCGCGCTGGGCGCGCGCATCCCGCGCGGCGTCTTGCTCGTGGGACCGCCTGGTACCGGCAAGACGCTGCTGGCCCGCGCCGTGGCGGGAGAAGCTGGTGTTCCCTTCTTCTCCATCAGTGGCTCTGAATTCGTCGAGATGTTCGTCGGCGTCGGTGCCAGCCGAGTTCGTGACCTTTTTGATCAGGCAAAACGCAACGCTCCGTGCATCGTTTTCGTCGATGAGATTGATGCAGTTGGCCGGCAGCGCGGTGCTGGGCTGGGTGGCAGTCACGATGAGCGGGAGCAGACGCTGAACCAGATCCTGGTGGAGATGGACGGCTTCGACACCAACACCAACGTCATCGTCATCGCGGCGACTAACCGGCCTGACGTGCTCGATCCGGCGCTCTTGCGTCCCGGCCGCTTTGATCGCCAGGTCGTGCTCGACAATCCGGATATCCGCGGGCGGCTGCAAGTGCTGGAGGTCCACGCTCGCGGCAAGCCTTTTGAAAAGAACGTCAACCTGCAGCAGCTGGCGAGCCAGACGCCCGGATTCTCCGGCGCCGACCTCCAGAATCTCCTGAATGAGGGTGCCATCCTCGCGGCGCGCCGCAACAAGAAGGCAATCGGGATGCCGGAGCTGGAAGAGGCGATCGACCGCGTCATCTCGGGTCCTGAGCGCAAGAGCCGGATCATCAGTGACCGCGAGAAGGCAATCACCGCCTATCATGAGGTCGGGCACGCCCTGGTGGCACGCATGCTCCCCAATCTGGACCCGGTCCACAAAATCACGATCGTTGCCCGTGGCCTGGCAGGCGGGTACACGCGCCTTCTGCCCACTGAAGACCGCTACCTCTACACGGAGTCGCAGTTCAAAGAAACGCTGGCGTTTGCTCTGGGCGGCCACGCCGCCGAGCAACTGATCTTCGGTGAAGTCACGACGGGCGCCTCGAACGACATCGAGCGGGCGACAGGATTGGCCCGCCAGATGGTCACGCAGTACGGCATGAGCGAAAAGCTCGGCCCGCGCGCCTTCGGAAAGAAGGAAGAGCTGGTCTTCCTCGGCCGCGAGATCGGAGAGCAGCGTAACTACAGCGAGGCGGTGGCGCAGGAGATCGACAACGAGATCCGTAACCTGATCAGCCAGGCCTACAACGTGGCGCGCGAGATCCTCGTCAAACACAAGGACAAGCTGGTCACGGTTTCCGAGAAGCTCATCACCGAGGAGACCATCGAGGGGCCGATCTTCGACGAGATCATGGGGATCGCACCGGCGGCATAACGAGCGGTGTGCGATGAGGTGAGTTCTGAGGATGGGTGAACAACCGGAAGCTCATGCCTCAGAACTCACGGCTCAAGACTCACACCGCACCACTCAGATCCGATACCCTCTCATCCCGGAAGTCCTCTCCGGACAGACGGCCGACGTGTATTTCGTCCGCACGGCGGAGGTCTTGCGCACGCTCAATCGGAATCCTCGCGTCGGCATGGAAATCTTTCCGGGTCAGCCCGGGATCGCGTCTGGCACCGATCAGGTTCTCCAGTTGCTGGACAGTGTCGGTTACCGCGGTGAGGTGTGGGCATTGTCGGATGGAGAGGAGGTCCGCAAAGGAGAGGCCGCGGTCGAGATGTATGGGCCGTACCTCGACTTTGGCGTCTACGAAACCGCGATCCTCGGTATCCTCGCATCCTGCACCGGATGGGCAACCGCGGCACGCCGAGTCGTGGAAGCCGCGGGGGAGACGCCGGTGATTTCATTCGGTGCGCGCCATATCCACCCGAATGTGGCCGGGATCATGGACGCCGCGGCCGTCGTGGGGGGATGCGTCGCGTGCTCGACCCCGCTGGGCGCGGCGCTCTCCGGAACAACACCGTCCGGCACCATGTCGCATGCCTTCATTCTGATCGTCGGCGACACGGTGGAGGCGGCGGAAGCGTTCAATCAGGTCATGCCGCCCGATGTTCCGCGCGTCGTGCTCGTCGATACGTTTCAAGACGAAGCGGTCGAAAGCGTGCGGGTGGCGGAGGCGCTTGGTCCGGCTTTACAGGGGGTACGACTGGATACGGCGAGCGAACGCGGCGGCGTTACTCCTGGGCTCGTCAAGGAGGTTCGGACCCGACTCGACATGGCGGGCTTCACGAGAGTCGAGATCTTTGTCAGTGGTGGTGTGACGCCGGAGCGCATCCGGCGGTTCAAGGAGGAGGAGGCTCCCGTTGACGGCTATGGAGTCGGGAGTTACATCACGGCAGCGCCTCCCATCGACTACACTGCCGACATCCGAGAGATCGAGGGGCGCTCCGTGGCCAAGTTGGGCCGCATCCCCGGAATGCAACGCAATCCGCGTCTCCGGCGGAGGCGCTAGGCGCTCGCGACCGCTTCTTTTTCCCCGATCATGTCGAGGATCGCCTGCGTTCCCTGCGTCGTCCGGCAGTCGACGATGATGCCGAGTCCCTCGAAGATACGGGCCCGATTCGGATCCTTGACGCGGCACACCACTCTGGGAACGCTGAAAACCTTGTACGCGATCTCGCTCGCCATGATGTTGCGGTTGTCCCCGCTGGTCGCGGCGACAAAGACATCGGCGGATTCGATACCCGCCTCGCGCAGCACATCCTGATCGATCGCGTTGCCCACGATCGTCTGACCGGCAAAATCGTCCGGGATTCTGTCCAGCGCCTGCTCATTCCAGTCGATCACCGTCACGTCTTGCCCCGCCCGTGACAGCATTCCAGCCAGGCGTGACCCGGTTCGTCCCGAGCCCATGATGATCACGCGCACCGATTACTCGCAGAGTCGCTGACGGTAATTGAAGAGCTGGAGATCGACATCCTTCTGTGCCTGACGCGCCTGGAGGTATGCCTGGAAGTAACGCTCGTACTGGTACCCCCCGGACTCTCCGTTGTGCTCCATATCCCGCAGCAACGTGACCCACTGCTCGGTGGCCCGGCTCAAACTCTCGTGCTTTTCGTAAAGGCGATGCTCGATGGCCGTGCGTGACGATCGTGAACGAAACAGACGTCGCAGCGGGGCTGGGTTATGCCACAGCGCCATACCTTCTCCGGCTAGCAAGGTTCGTTGCTGGGTCGCAGAGTGTCGCGGGCCTGGAAGGCTGAGAACTGGACGTTCGCACGGTCTCGGTCACCGGCCACCATAACCGGAGGGGTGCCCTCGGCACGCTTGGTCATAAACTCGGCCACGTTATTGACCTCGCCTCTCGCTAGACGAAGAGTGAAGTCCAGCAAGCAGTCATTGCACAACTTGTACGAGCCGTACACAGATGCGCCCCGGGGCGACTTCTCTTCCCCACAGCTGTCGCAGGCCATGGGACGGCCGAGGTCGATGCCGCGATCTACCTGGTCATCCGCCAGGCTACGCACGACCGCTGTAATGCGCTCGACGGCTTGCGGTGTCAGTTCGTGCTGCTGGTCTCGGGCCAAAAGGCCGCCCCCTTCATGGCGATTGGTGGCCCAGTATACCACCGTACTTCAGCCGGGGAGCATTAGTTGCGTGATAAACTTAACCGATCGACACGGCGGCGGAAAGGACACTTTATGCGCTTCTTCCTGCTGCTGACCCTTGTCGTTGCGCTGGCCGGCTGTTCCGGAAGCGCGTCCTCGTCACCCACCCCGGTGCCGACGCGCGTGGCGTCGGTCCGTAGCACGCCAACTCCGCATCCGACCGCGATCGCTCTCGATGCTCGCTACCTCGCTTTTGTTCACCGCGTTTGCACGGATCTGGCGGCTCGTAACGCGGCTGCCGTGGCCGCCTTGCTCATGAGATACCAATACAACAGCGGATTGCGCTGGGGACTGATCGGGGATGGGGAAGGTCACACGACGTCCCCGAGTGTTCTCGGCACATGGCTTGCCCATAGCCGAGTGCGATGCATTTCTCTGACTCCGGACAACGTCGGGCATGGCGCGGTCCTCACGTCGGGATGGTCTCTGCCCTCAGGCTCGGTCGTCACCCAGACCGCGCAGCCTAGCTGGGCCATCGTTGAGTTCGACATGATTGGCGGCGCGTGGAAAATCAATGACTGGACGTTCGGCTCTCCGACGATACTGCAGCAGGCGATCCACGTGAATACCCCCGCCGTCGTCCCCTACCGTGCATGATGCGCGTCGCCCTCTTCTCACTCCATAGTTCGCCACTGGCCGATGTCGGTCAGGGAAACGCGGGCGGCATGAACGTGTACGTGCGCCGGCTGGCTATCGGTCTGGCGGCGCAAGGGATCGACGTGGACATGTTCACGCGGCGAACCGATCTCCGCAGTCCGGACGTCATCGATTTGCCGGCAGGGCCGCGACTCATCCAGCTACGGGCCGGCCCCGCTCGGCAGGTGCCCAAGAGTGTCCTGCCGCTGCATATCCCGGCCATGGTGGAAGACTTCCGCCGGTTCCAGCGGGACGAAGGCATCCGGTACGACGTGATCCACAGCCACTATTGGCTCTCAGGACTGGCCGCGGTACGTGCCCGTGAGGGTGATACCCCGATCGTGCATATGTTCCATACCCTTTCCAGGGTCAAGGAGTTCTACACCGGCCGGCCCGATCCGACGGATTCGGCACTGCGGGCGGACGGCGAGCGCTGCGTCGTAGCGGCGGCCGATGCCATTGTCGGGTCGATCGACGTGGAGAGAGAACAGATAGAGCGCCTGTACGGCCGCGCGCCGGCACGATACGAGATCATCCCACCGGGTGTGGACCTGAGTCATTTTCGTCCACATGATCCGGCCTTCAGCCGGCGGGTGCTGGGGCTCAAGGGCGACCGCATTATCCTTTTCGTGGGGAGACTGGATCGCATCAAAGGCGTCGATTTGCTCCTGCAGGCGATCGCGGAGATTGCTCCGGTGAGTGCCGAGGATATCCGGGCGGTCATCCTCGGGCATGATGAAGGGGCTCGTCGCGCGCTCGGCGCCTACCAGCGGTTGGCGCACAAGCTCGGAATCGAAAAGTACGTCGATTTTCGGGGCGTCATCCCGCAGACCGAACTGCCACTGTACTACTCGGCCGCTGATGTCCTCGCCATGCCGTCTGCGTACGAGTCGTTCGGGATGGCTGCCGCGGAGTCAATGGCGTGCGAAACGCCGGTTGTTGGATTCCGTGTCGGCGGCCTGGCCGCCCTGATTGAGGGAGGTCGGACCGGCTTCCTGGCCGCTCCCGGCGATCACCGGGACTACGTCACGCGGCTGCACGCAGCGCTGTGGCACGATGACCTGCCGGCCATGGGACGAGCGGCTCGCCGAGCCGTCAGTGGTTTCGACTGGGACGCGGTCACGGAGCGGACGGTTGACCTCTACCGCGACCTGTTACGGAGCCGGATTCCACTGCGCGTCTCCAGCCGCTAGCGTCCGATTCGCCCCTTACGCGTTTGCCCGCATAGCGAGAGAGCCGGCCTCGACCCGGTTCCGCAGCACTCCGATGCCCTCAATCTCCGACTCAAGGATGTCGCCCGGCCGCAGGAACTCCTGCGGCTCGCGGGCGTAGCCGACGCCGGGTGGGGTTCCCGTCGCGATGATCTGACCGGGTTCCAGCGTCATGACGCGGGACAGGTCGGCAATAATGGCCCCGACATCGAAGATCATGTCGGCGGTGGTGGCCTCCTGTTTGATCTCGCCATTCACCCGGCTGCGGATGACCAGGCGCGACGGATCGATCTCATCCGACGTGACGAGCGCCGGGCCGCTCGGGCACGATCCGTTCAAGCTCTTTCCGTAGAAGAATTGGCCCCCGCGCCCATACTGCAGGTCTCGAGCGGAGACGTCGTTGACGACCATGTACCCAAAGACGTAGTGAAGGGCGTCTCGTGCCTCGACGCCTTCCGCCCGCCGTCCGATGACGACGGCCAGTTCAACCTCCCAGTCGATCTGCGTCGAGACGGCCGCATCGTACGGAATAGGATCGTTGGGACCAATGACGGTGGTGACCGCCTTGCTGAAGTACGTCGGACCGGTCACCTCGCCCGCTCGGGCGCGGGCCATTTCGGCCGCGTGTCCCGTATAGTTGCGTCCGAGGCAGATGACGTTCGCGTCGGGACGCGGGATCGGCGCCGTCACCACGACCTCGTCACAGGGCACTCCGCGGCTGCGTTTCCCTGAATCGACAAGTGCGGCCGCGTTGCCCCGCCGGATGAGATCGAGGAGGTCGGCCGGCGGCTGCGTGCCTGCCATCCGTGCCGCTTTCTGGATGTCGATCACGGTGTCGCCGTCCAGCGCTCCGAGACGCAGCACCGCTGAATCTCCATGCCGAAATGTGATCAGCCTCACCGATTCCACCTCCCAGACCAGTCCTGCTTCCAGAGTAGCCGCCGGTGCAGGTACTCTGGCGGGAGGAGGGGACATGATGGCAGAAGTGCTGACACGGTTTGACTGCTCTCATGAGCAGCGATTTGACGTGTCCATTGAGGACGACGTGCGTATCCCGGATCGAGCCCGTGGCCTCGGCAAGTGTCCGGCCTGCCGGGGTGGAGGCCAGTGGTTTCCGGTAGCCGGAGTCGTTCCTGACCCGGACGGCCATCTGACGATCGATTCGATCATGATTATGCCGGCGTAACACCCCAAAAACCGCGCCAATACGCTATACTTTTGGTAGTACGGCTCCAGCATACGGACAGCCCGCACGGGCTGTCTTTTTCTATGAGATACACATGACCACACGAGACGACATTCGCAACGTTGCCATCATCGCGCACGTCGACCATGGTAAGACCACGTTGGTTGACGGCATGTTGAAGCAGAGCAACGTTTTCCGCCAACCCGATCAAGCCGGATCGCTCATTCTCGACTCCAACGATCTCGAGCGCGAGAAGGGCATCACGATTCTCGCCAAGAACACGGCCATCCGCTATGGGGACGTGAAGATCAATATCATCGACACGCCCGGTCACGCCGACTTCGGTGGTGAGGTGGAGCGTGTGCTCAATCTGGCGGATGGCTGTCTCCTTCTCGTGGATGCCGCCGAAGGGCCGATGCCGCAGACTCGCTTTGTCCTCAAGAAGGCACTCGAGATCGGCCTGCGCCCAATTGTCGTCATCAATAAGATCGACCGTCCCAATGCGCGCATCGACGAGGTGCTGGCGCGGACGCAGGATCTCTTCCTGGAGCTTGCCACCGAGCCCGAGCAACTCGACTTTCCAGTCATCTATACGATTGCCAAGCAGGGGCAGGCCATGACGGATCCCGCCTCGCCACGTGCCGATCTGAAGGTGCTCTTCGACACGATCGTCGACACCGTGCCTGCGCCCTCCGTCGCGTCCGGAGCCCTGCAGATGTTGGTCACCACGCTCGGGTACGACTCGTATCAGGGCCGCATCGCCATCGGGCGCATCTTCCGCGGCTCCGTTCGCCCCGGGCAGAGCGTGGCCGTCATCGGCCGCCACGGCACCGTCCGCCAGTCGAAAGTTGTGGCGGTTTACAGCTTTGAAGGCTTGCAGCGAGTTCCCGTGGAGTCCGCTGAAGCGGGTGACATCGTCGCGCTGACCGGCATCGAGGATGCTGCGATTGGAGAAACGGTCGCAGCCGCCGAGCAACCTGACGCCTTGCCTGGCATCGAAGTGGAGGAACCGACCGTCAAGATGACGATCGGCGTCAATACGTCACCGTTCGCCGGCCGCGAAGGCACGATGGGTACCTCCCGGCAGTTGCGGGAGCGCTTGACGCGTGAGCTGGAAACCAATGTCGCGCTGCGGGTGGAGGAGACGGGCCGCGCGGACACCTTTCTCGTCTCCGGCCGAGGCGAACTCCACCTGGCGATTCTCGTCGAGACCATGCGGCGCGAAGGGTATGAGTTTGAGGTCTCCCGGCCCGAGGTCATCACGCGGGAGGTCGATGGTCAGACTCTGGAACCGTTTGAAGAGCTGGTGATCGACACGGTCGAAGAGAATGTTGGGTTCGTTACCCAGGCCATGGCGGCCCGCAAGGGGCAGATGACCAATATGGTGACGACCGAGACCGGAGAGACCCGGATGGAGTTCACGATTCCCACCAGGGGCCTCATCGGCTTCCGCAACGAGTTTCTGACGGCGACGCGCGGCAACGGTATCATGAGCTCGCTCTTTCTGGGATACCGGCCCTGGGCTGGGGAGATCGTCAGCTACCGCAACGGTGCCCTCGTCGCGCTGGAAGAAGGACAGGCCGTGTCCTATGGATTGGCCAATGCCCAGGAGCGAGGTCTCACCTTTGTCGAGCCGGGCACACCCGTATACGGCGGAATGATCGTGGGCCTGAACTCGCGGCAGGAGGACATCGTCATCAACGTGTGCAAGGACAAGAAGAAGACGAACGTACGCTCCTCCACGGCCGATATCCTGGTGCGCCTCACACCGGCGACGATTCTCTCCCTGGAGCAGTCCCTCGACTTTATCGGCGACGACGAGCTGCTCGAGGTCACTCCGGAGAGCTTACGCCTGCGTAAAGCCGTTCTGAGCCATGACCTCAGAGGCAAGAGGCGCCGCTAACCGGCCGGGACCCCCTGAGCGCGCAGGACGCGCTTGAGAATCTTGCCCGTCGAGCTCTTGGGTAGCTCGGCAGCAAAGGTGAACCGCTCCGGTACCTTGTACGTCGCGAGGTGATCGCGGCAATACGCATCGAGCTCGGCCGGTGATGCCGCGGTGCCCGGATGCAGAACGACCACCGCGCACGCCGACTCCCCTTTGATCTCGTCAGGCATTCCCACCACGGCGCATTCCTTGACGGCCGGGTGTCGGTACAGCACCTCCTCGACTTCGCGCGGCCAGATTTTGAAGCCGCCGGCATTGATCATGTCCTTGACACGATCGACGAGGTACACGTAGCCGTCCTCGTCCACATAGCCGATATCGCCTGTGTGAAACCATCCGCCACGCAACGCAGCTGCCGTCTCCTCCGGATGGTTCCAGTAGCCGAGCATGACGTTGGGTCCCTTGATGAGAATCTCGCCCCACTCGCCGCAACCGAGCGGACGGTCGTCCGCGTCCACAACGCGCATCTCCACCATCTCGATGGGCGTCCCCACCGATCCTGGGCGATACTCCCACTCGTGGTTGTACGACGCGAAAGGTGACGTCTCGGTCAGTCCGTATCCTTCGTACACGGGAAGCCCGAAGCGCTCGTGCCAGCGTGCTGCCACCTCGGTCGGCATCGTCGCCGCCGCCGAGAAGTAGTACCGCACGCTGGACAGCGCGCTCGGCTTGATGCCGGCATTCAAGAGAGCGATGTAGACGGTCGGGACCGCGAAGAACATCGTCACGCCATCGCGCCGGATCGACGTCAGGATCTCGTCCTGCACGAAGCGCCGGTGCATGACGATCGAGGCCCCGGAGTTGAAAGCAGTGTTCATGATGAAGTTCTGGCCGAAGCAGTGGAAGAGAGGCAGAAACAGCAGAAGGCGATCATCCGGATCGACGCGTAGCAGATGGCCGGTGGCGTACATGTTGGAGACCACGTTGCCGTGGCTGAGAACGGCGCCTTTCTGCCGTCCGGTCGTGCCTGAGGTATAGAGGATGGCGGCCGGGTTGTTTCGGTCCATGGCCCGGGCAGGGAACCGCTCCGTGGATCCGCCCCCCAGATCGCCGAGCGTGCGGTACCCGGACGCAGCGCCCTCGCACACCACCACGCCCTCCGGCTTGATGAGGCGGCCCACCAGCGGCTGCAGGCGCGGGAGCAGATCCGCCGTCGTGAAGACCATGGTGGCACCGCAGTCGGTCAGGATGTGCTCCAACTCCTCGGTTGTCAGCATCGTATTGATGGACACGGCAATCGCGCCGATGGTCTCGATGGCGAGGTAGGCGACCGGAAAAGCCGGGATATTGGGCAGGAAGAGCGCCACTCGGTCGCCCATGCCGACGCCGAGAGTGTCCAGTCCGCGGGCTGCCCAACATACCTGGTCGCGCAAGTCACGGTAGGTGATCGCGGCCCCTTCGAACAGGATTGCCGGCTTGTCGGCGAAATGGTGCGCGGCGCGCTCCAGGTTCTCTGCGATGTTCACCGTCCCCTCCTTGTTTTCCGGGAAACGTCCTCTCGCCGTAGACCAATCTGGCCCGGCCGGGCTACCAACCTCGAGTGCGTCAGGAAGACTCCAAATAGACATCCTCGGCACTTATCTCGAAAGGGGACGAACGAAGTATTTACGGGCAGCCTACAAAACGCGTTCAATGTGTCCTGGCGTCCCGGACTCGACCAAGAGGAGAGGACAGGCATGTCAGGACCTACTGCGCTGGTTACTGGAGCGGGCGGGTTTATCGGGGGCCATCTGGTCGCCGAGTTGCGGCGGGGCGGCGCGGGGCATATACGAGCCGTCGACATCAAGCCGTTCGGTGCGTGGTACCAACGTTTTGACGATGTCGACAACGTGCGGCTCGATCTGAACGACCACGATGCATGTTATCGCGCGGCGCGTGGCGCGGACCTCATCTATAACCTGGCTGCAAACATGGGCGGCATGGGCTTCATCGAGCACAACCGCGCGCTCTGCATGCTGTCGGTTCTGATCAATACGAACCTGTTGCGCGCGGCGCGGGACGCCGGCGTCGAGCGGTATTTCTTCGCGTCATCGGCCTGCGTGTACGCTGCCGACAAACAGACGAACCCGGGAGTTACCGCCCTGCGCGAAGAGGATGCCTACCCCGCCCTGGCCGAAGACGGCTATGGATGGGAGAAATTGTTTTCCGAGCGCATGTGCCGACACTTTCGCGAGGATTTCGGCCTGATGACCCGGGTCGCTCGGTACCACAACGTGTACGGCCCCTTCGGCACGTATGCCGGGGGCCGGGAAAAGGCACCGGCCGCCATCTGCCGCAAGGTGATCGAGGCGAAAATGTCGGGCCGGCACGAAATCGAGATTTGGGGCGACGGACAGCAGACCAGAAGCTTCATGTATGTGGCCGACTGCGTCACGGGCACACGGGCCATCATGCACAGCGATGTCATCGATCCCATCAATCTGGGCAGCAGTGAACTCGTCACCATCAATCAACTGGTCGACATCGTCGAGGACCTGGCCGGCGTGAGCCTCGAGCGTCGCTACAACCTGAGCGCGCCGCAGGGGGTCCGTGGCCGGAACAGCGACAATACACGCCTCAAGATGGCGCTCGGCTGGGAACCCTCCACCCGCCTGCGCGACGGCATCGAGCAGACATATGACTGGATCGAGCGCCGGATGCTCGGGCAGGAGGAGGCGGTTGCCTGATTCTGAGCAGCCGCACCGGATCATCTATGTGAGCCTCGTCTTCCACCCCGATCCATCCGCTTCGAGCATCTTATTCACCGATCTCTTTCGGCGGCTGGCCGGTGATTCGATACAGATCACTGTTCTGACCGGCTTCCCCTCCAGCAGGGGAAGCCACGCATCCGCCCGGCTGCCACGGCATGAGGAGGTCGACGGAATCCGCATCGAGCGTTGCGGGCTTCGGATCGCAGGCAAGTCGAGCCTGTTGACGCGCGCGCTGTCGTACGGCACGTTTCTCGCGCATTCCGGTTGGAAGCTGGCCAGGACGGGCCGCGGTGCCACGGTCGTGGGCGGGACCGATCCGCCGTTCACCTCGATCGCACTGTGGCTGGGCTCGCATCTTGGGCGATATCGCTACCAAGTGCTCTTGCTCGACCTCTATCCGGATGGATTGGTTGGTCTCGGTGCCCTGGGTGAGTCCTCACCGGTGACGCGTCTCTGGCGGTGGTTCAATCGCCGAAGCTATCTGAGAGCCGGCCAATTGCTGGTGATTGGGCGGGACATGGCGATGCTGCTGTCCCGCCGGTACGGAATCGACCCCCAGCAGGTCGCGTACATTCCCCATTGGGGCGCCAGGGAGGCGGAGATGGGGAGGCAGTCCGGGTTCCTCGCAGCCCTCGGACTGGAAGGAAAGTTCGTCGTTCAATACTCCGGCAATATGGGTCTCTGGCATGACATAGATTGCTTCGTTCACGCCGCCGACCGCCTTCGCGCCGACGAGACGATCCACTTCCTGTTCATCGGGAAAGGCTGCCGGCGGGCCGCGGCCGAAGCCCTGGCTCGTGACCTGCGCCTGACCAACATCACATGGCTCGACTTCCTCCCGCGTGAGCGTCTCAGCGAGAGTCTCATGGCCTGCGATCTGTCTCTCATCTCCCTCCGGGCGGGGCTGGAGGGAGTCGCGGTTCCGAGCAAGCTCTATGGGATTCTCGCGAGTGGACGAGCCGTGGTGGCACAGGTGCCACACGAATCGGAAGTAGCCTATGTGATTGCCGAAGAAAAGTGCGGCATCGTGGTCATGCCGGGCGATGTAGAGGCATTGGCGGCAGCTATCAGCCGGCTGGCACATTCCCCTGACGTGACCGCGGAGATGGGCCGAAACGCGGCCGCTGCGTACCGCAACAAGTACACCATTGACAGGGCAGTCGCGGCGTTCCGGCACGTCTGGCATCTGGCGTGAAGGTAAAAGGCGAGAGGACAAAGTCGAGGCGCCTGATGAAGCTGGAGGCGGTGCGAGGTTTCGCGGCCCTCTACGTCGTGGTTCATCATGCTCGTCCTCTGACCGGAAGTCTGGCCGTCGTGACGTCGTTCGGACAGGAAGCGGTCATCCTGTTCTTCCTCCTGTCGGGCTTCGTCGTGTACTACTCGTCGTTTGCAGGGAGAAGCCGCTTTGACCTCAGCCGCTACCTGAATCACCGCTTTCGCCGTATCTACCCGCTGTTTCTGATCGCGCTGGCCGTTTCCTATCTCTGCTCCTGCCTCGTCCGCCATGCGCTGCTTCCGGTCTCGGGGTGGCAGCTGGCGGGGAACCTGGCATTGCTTCAGGACGTGGCTTCCCTCAAGCCCGGCGTCTGGGTTCAGCCGGTGGGCGGGGACGCACCGCTCTGGTCTCTGTCGTACGAGTGGTGGTTCTACGTGTTGTTCATTCCCATCAGTCTCGGCGTCGCCGGTCGGGTCGACCTACAGCGGTACCTCGTCTTCATCATGTCGCTCGCGGCAGCGCTCGTCTACCAGATGGTCCCGAACGAGCCGTGTCTCATCCTGGCGTACCTGGTGATCTGGTGGACCGGTGTCGAGTTTGCGCGAGAGTATGCGCGGAGTGGAAGGGTGACGTTCCGCGGTCAACTGTCGACCATCGCCTTGCTCGGTGCCATTGCAGCGACCTGGGCGCTTCCCGTCGTGGTGCGTCACGGACACGGCCACCTGCAGCCGGGCGTTTACCCGCTTCTTCCCCTCCGCCACTTCGGCATGGCGCTTACCGCGGCCGGCGCCGGTGTCCTGTGGTCGAGAGTCAGGTTTGTCGGCTTTCGTTTTGTGCTTGGCCCGTTCGCACTCGTCGCGCCGATCTCCTACGGCCTCTACATCATTCATTACCCAATCCTCACGTTGCTGGAGCCGCTGACGATCTTGCCGGCGCTGCGGCTCGCTCTGCTCCTTGCAGTCGCGGTTCCACTCGCCTGGGTGATGGAATGCTGCTTGCAGCCTCGCCTGAATGTGTTCTTCGATCGTCTGCTGCCGGATCCAAAGACACCCGTCCCTGCGCGCCTTGTGGAGGCCACGGCGGAAGCGTGAGTGTTATACTGCTCCGCCCTTACCTCCCGGAGTGCCTCGTTTCTGTCCTGAAGGGAGCAGATCAGCATGATGGGCGCGAACGACCTGCATCAGGGTGGAACGGGAGAGAAGGAAAGTACTACTCCATCCGGCGTGATCGGCAAGAGACCCATGGCGAACCCGCGTACGTCCCGACTCGCCGGAGCTCGATTCCGGCAGAGTTTGCCGCTGCCGCCCCCTGACGTTGGGGCTGTCCGCCGAGATCTCGAGACCCGGCTGGCGGAACTTGAGGCTCGCAACACCGACCTGGAGAACCAGGTCGCAATTTTGCACAGCGAGCTGGCCGGTTTGGCCGAAGCCGCGGGCGCGCCCCCGGCGAGCGCTCGCGATCAGTCACCGTGGTGGTCCGGTCTAGCGAGCGTCGCGGTGGTCGCCGGTATCTTCGTGGTGATCATGGTGATCTTGCCTGACGTGTCACTCCCGTTCTTTCCCAGCAGCGGCGCTGTTGGGCCGGGGGCAGGCGCCAGTCTGCAAACCCCGATTCCAGCCCTTCCGGCACCCACGCCGAGTCCGTTGCCGACTCTCGTGCCGACCGTCCGGCCTCACTCTCACTCGGCAGTTGCCGGCCACACCGGGTCCCAGCCGCGCGGAGCGACCCGTAACACACACCGTACAGGGAGAAATCATGGCACACATCGATAACATCAGCTTCCGTCCCGACACCCGGGAGGTTCAGGCCCATCTCCATACGGCGGCCGGCGACGTTCTTACAGAGTGGACCCTCGACGAGACCGATGCCGACCTGGCGGGACTTCTGTCCGATGTTCTGGTGACGGTCGACGAGATTCAGGTCGCGCGCACCGCTGACGGCTATGAGATCGGGGCCAGCATGTCCATCGGCGGCCGGCCGTTCCTCACGTCCTGGACCGTCGATGCGGGAGACACCGAGTTCATCGACCGCTTCCGCCGGCTCCTGTCGCGGGCGGACGCCACGGTCGCGCGCCGACTGCAGGCAATTCTCTCCCGTGACCTGGCGCTGCAGCCCTCTGTTGAGTAGAGGCCCCTTCTCGACCTAGCGCTTGCTTTCCGTGGGCGTCATGGTCACCAGTGGCGCGGATGTCGAGGAAGGAATGCTCGCGGGCGATGTGCTTTGAACCGGTGGTACCGCTGCGTTGTTCGTGACGCGCGCAACAGTCGTAGACGTGGCGACAGGCACGGTGGCGGCCGGTGTGCCGAACTGGGCCGGCCGAACGGTTCCGCTGCCCGCTTGCACTGATTCGGTCACGATCGGAGCGCTTGGGGCCGAGACCGCCGGAGCGGGAGACGGCGAGGCCGTGGCGGCACTCTTGAGCTGGACATCCGTCGTGGAGGAGGTCGTCGCCGGTGGCACAGCAGTGGCCGTCATTGCGATCTGAGTCTTCGTAAGCGGCGTGCGCACCGGTTCCGTTGGTCGTGACGACGTGACGGCGAGGGTTGACCGTGTGGGAGCAGAGGCCGTTCGGGACGGCGCCGCACCGGAGCGGTGCGAGGACGTGGCCGAAATCGCGGGGCGTGACACCGTTGAAACCGGGGCTGACGGTGGCCGCGACATCGTCGGAGTGGTGGCGCGCGGCATGAACCCGCTGGTGGGTCGGCTTCCGATCAATGGCCGCGACAGGATGGCTGATGGTGCCGGCAGCACGGCGGCGGTGTGTGTGTCCACGTGCCTCGTCGAATGAATAGCCGGGTACGACGGACGGCGCTCCACCGGCAGCGGTAGCATGGCCGCGTTACGGCCGGAGCGAGGAATCGTCGCGATCACGCCGCTGAGGGCGGCAGCCGTCACGGCCGCTTTGACGGTCGCAGGCGGCAGCGCGGGTGGCGCGAGGCGCGCGGCGAGGTCGCGCAGGCCGCCCAGGATACTCACCGCCGGCACTCCGACTTTGTGGTACTCCTCACGCAAGCGGCGCCGGGCGCGGAACAGCAGGGTCTCGACGGCCGATTGACTGACGTTCATCTCGGATGCGATATCGGCGTAGCTCAGTCCGTCCACCTCCCGCAAGACGAGGACGCGCTGGTGGCTCGCTGCCAGCTTGCCCAGGGCCTCGACCACCGTCTGATGCTCCTCGCGTACCTCGATCTTTTCCTGCGGTGTGTCACCGTAGAGTGGCAAGGGCAAGACTTCCTCATCGGGCATGGGACAGAGCCGCCGCCGCGAGCGGAAAGAATCGATGGAGAGGTTGCGAGCGATGCTGAACAGCCAACTCCGGAAAGCGGCACCGCTTTGCAGCGAGCCTACCCGGACCATGGCCCGAGCCAGAGTTTCCTGACAGATGTCTTCGGCGTCCTCACGGTCGTGCATGAGGTGACAGCAGAAGCGGTACAGAGCATCGCGATGTCGGTGCAACAACTCGTCGAGCGCGTCGTCGCGGCCCTGCCGATACAGTCTGACCAGGTCAGAATCACCGAGATTCTCGAGTACATCGACCGGCTCGACGCGCGCGTACATGGCTACCCCGTCCCCTCCACACCGGAGGTCTCGTGTCTATGCGCGCATCTTAGCACCCCCCGAAAGGAGTAGGGGAGGTCCAATGGGCCGGGATGGGGATGCTGGTGACCAAAGTCCGTGGTTGGTCCGGGCAGCGCCGGCTAACTGAGGAGGCGGATCTTCTCGGCCTCATAGTCATCAGGCGTGATCTCACCGGCTGTCAGCCGAGCTTCCAGACGATCGAACGCGACCTCGATATCGTCGTGTCCGGCCAATGCTCCTCGGTTGTCCTCAAGCTCAACACGCCGTCCCAGCAGGGTGTCGCTTGCCTGCCGCGTCGCACGCTCCTGAGCCGGGTCTACCGGCATGGTCTCGATAGGGGGAGCCTGGTCTCGTTGCCGGCGGCCGCGCACGGCGATAACGGCGAGCGCACCGATGCTCAGGACAAGTACGGCGACGATGACGAACAGCCAGACCGACATCATGGCAACTTGGTACGCCGGCTCGCCGTTCTCCGCGCAAGGGAAGCATCCCTTCGAACCTCAATCTCCATCTGAATCTCACCGGCCGCGGCTAGCGTCAGCCGCGCCTCGCCGGCAGCCGGCAGCCACGACACTTCTCGTCCATCCACTACGATCCGCCCGTCAACGATCAACTCGTCGCGCCGTACCGGCAGAACCAACGTGAGCTGCGCTTCCGGCGCGCCCTCGGGAGCAGTGACGCGCAACACTTTGCGATCGCCGCGCTCTTCATAGAAGATGTCGAACGGGACCCTGTCGTACCACTTCCGCACGGCCAGAAACGGCCACCGAGTCGGGAGTTGAGGCGCGACCAACATGCGCCGGTCGGGAACGTCCATCCGCACGCCCGAGAAAGCGTGCACCGCTTGCAGGAAGGCCGCCATGCTCCACGTCTGAAACTCCGGTCCCCGGGATCCGGCGAGATCGTAGAGTTCGCCGATGCCTCCTATACCCCGGCGCTCCAGGGAAGCGCGCACCAGAGGGGCCAGATAGATGTCGTGCGCCGCATCCGGGTCGCCATGCTTCAGCTCGGCCTCGACGAAGAATCCCGCAAGCCAGTTCCACTCCACGCCACGGTGGTAGTTGTACTTCCCCACGCTGCGCATGCGCTTACCCCGGACGACGCGGCGGTCGTCGAGGAACTCGGCCGGAAACACGCGCGGCCAGTCGAGCGGCGCCAGCGTGCGAATACCCTGACGTCCGGCAAGTTGGCGGCGCCCGACGCGCCGCATCTCATCTTCGATTACAGCACCCAGGTCCAGATCGACCGCAAAGCAGAAGTATGCGTTGGGCGTGATGAAATCACGTAGCGAGCCGTCGGGCGCCATGCTGTCGGCCGGGATGCCCCGGACCAGGAAACCCTGCAGCGACGTCCAGGCGTCGTTTTCGGCCCGCTCCATCGCCTGCCCGAGGGTGGGATCAAGTGGTGCGACCAGCGGCCGGAAGCACCGGAGAACGGCGATCCAGAGCATTTGAATTTCTACCGGGAAACCGTCACGCGGAGTAAACGGCGTGTCCATCCATGTTTCCCATAGGTATCCCGGATCCACCGTCCTGCCGGACGGCAGCATGCCACCAACCACCCGCTCGAGTGACTGACGGAAGAAGTGACCGGCGAGGGGAAGTTTCTCATACAGCAGAGCGTCATCTCCGGTGCACCGCCAGTACTCGTGGAGTCGGAGAAGCGCCCAGAGCGTCCCGTCACTCGAGTGATACGGTGTTTGCTCGCCGGCCCGGATGCGCTGCGGCAGCCGTCCTGTTGACGCATCCTGTAGCTGCCACGTATCACGAATGATGTCGGCGGCGATGTCGTAGTAGCCGAGGGCAAGCAGGAAGCCGAGGGCGATATTTTCGTCGCGCTTCCATGCGTCATGAAAATACTGATTACCCGCCAGGATCATCGCCGCCGGATGGTCCAGTGCGGTGTCATGCGCTACCGCCTCTCGCACAACCAGCGCGTCCATGGTTCGCGTCAACACCTGTGCATACGCGGTATCCACCCGCTCGTTCCCTGTCGACAAGGCAGCATGGCCCAGGATTTCGTGGGTCGTCTCCTCCTTGCGTGCCCGCAGAGCTGGAAGGTGCGATCGAACGACTTCCACCTGAGCGCGTGCCTCATCCGCGTCGTTGCCGAAGCCGTAGAGAACCGTTCCGCCGTTGGGAAGGTGCACCCGAAGAGGGGCATAGACGACAGCCCCGGCAGCGTCCCATAGTGGCGCGTGGTCTGCCTCGATGACATGCTGACGTCGCCTCAGATCCCGCGAATAGAGTTTTCGGCGGCTGCGCTTCCCGGGAGGGACCACATCCATCCTCCAGCCATCCGCTTCCACGGCGATCGCCGCCCACAGCATGGGAGCCGGTCCGTCCGTTGAGTCAGGCAGGAAGCGCTCGGTGGCGTCGTCAAAGCGTCCGGTTGGCAAAGGTGCGGAGATCAGAGCAAGCGATCCTTCAAGCGTAATCTCGTACTGACTGACGCTCTCGCTCAGGGCGCGGCTGAAGCGCAGATCCAGCTCCGGCTCAACCATGATCTCACAGCCCGTGACGGTCGACGCAATGCCCTGAATACCGTCCGGCACAAAGAACTCCTCGGTGAACTGCTCTCCGTCAATCTCATAGTCACGGCGCACGGCGTTCAGCCCAACGTGCAGGGCGACCTGGCAGCGCCGGGACAGCAGCCGGCCGTGGCCGCGAAGAAGCTGTGCCTCCATGAATTTGCGACCGTAGAGGTACGCGCCGAACCATTTGTGGGGATGGAGTCGCGCCTCTCTGTTCCCGGAGGCCGCCGGCAGGCAGAGAGAAAAGGCGCGCTTGTTCCCCAGCAAGAAGCTGCGGTCAAGCAGGTCCGCGCCCCGTAACGTCATCTCTCCGAGCATGATTTCTGTCTACTCCAATAAAAGAACCGCGCTGTACGAGCGCGGTGTCGGCCACGACACCATTCTCCTCCCCTTGCATGACGAGAGAAGAAGCGGGCAGCGCAGCACGCGACGGAGTATACAGCCTCTCAACTGCCGATTGGTAGAGGCAGTCGGGCTCTACCAGTAGGGCTGGTATGAAAATATCGGGGGACGAGGTTAGGCTGCTTCCTGCGGGGTGACGGTGTAGCCGCGGGCGCGCAGCTGATTGACCAGTCGTTGCTCTGCTGCCT
>Ga0209810_1000650_pt1 | contig 69000 bp, 58 predicted proteins | sample Coa_R1_7_FD_187159 | JGI IMG/M metagenome (GOLD analysis project Ga0209810, IMG submission 187159) | Surface soil microbial communities from Centralia Pennsylvania, which are recovering from an underground coalmine fire - Coalmine... | ecosystem: Environmental > Terrestrial > Soil > Unclassified...
CTCGCAGGATCTGGATGATCTTCTCCACGCTGTACTTCTTGGCCGCTGCCATACCACCTCCAACTGGTCTCACTGAATTCTCAAACCACGAGACTCAAAGTGGACCAGTTTTTGGGGGGACGGACAGTTTCAAGTACCTTCGTCTCATATTCCGCGTACTTTCGGCTCAGGATTGCCGGGGCGCCGGGTCGTCGCGCTGCCGACCAACGCCGCGGCTGAGCTCAGGTCGGCCGGTCGACCTCGTCGAGCAGGCCCCGGCGTGCCGCCCAGGCCCCAAGGTGGAAGGGCTTGGACAGGCCGTTGGCGGGGAGTGCCCTGGCGGGCACTCCAGACCTGGTTTGGCAGATGCGGCACCAGGCCCGGTACGCGAGCGGCCCGGCCAGGTATCCACGCCAAGCCGGCACCGCGCCCATAATGGGCCGGAGTTTGCCGTGACTAAGATCCTCGTGATCGAAGATGAGCGCAGCCTGCGTGACGCCCTTGTCTACAATCTGCGCCGAGAGGACTTTGCCGTGGCGGTCGCCGAGGACGCACCCACCGGCGTTCTCCTGGCTCGGCGTGAGAACCCGGATCTCATTCTGCTCGACCTCATGCTTCCGGGTGGCAATGGCTTCGATGTTTGCCGCAACGTGCGAACCTTCAGCGCCGCCCCAATCATCATGCTGACCGCCCGCGGCGACGACATCGACCGCGTTCTCGGCTTGGAGATGGGCGCAGACGACTATGTGACCAAGCCTTTTGGACTGCGGGAGCTGCTCGCTCGGATCAAGGCCAATCTTCGTCGGGTCGAGCTGGACCGGGGTGAGCCGCTCGACCAGATTTTGGAGGCAGGCCCGGTTCGAGTGGATCTCTCGGCCCGGCGGGTCTCGGTGGAGGATCAGACGATCAAGCTACAGCCCCGGGAGTTCGACCTCCTGGCCTACTTCGTCCGCAACGCAGGCGCCGTGCTGACGCGCCCCCGTCTGCTCAATTCGGTCTGGGGGCATGAGTTCGTCGGCGATCGGACGGTTGACGTACACGTCCGGCGTTTGCGGGCCAAGCTCGAGCATGTCTCCTCGGTGGACTTCATCCGCACGGTCCACGGCATTGGCTATGTCTTTGAGGCGGCACCCAACGGAGGGCCCGCTGGCGCATAGGTTGGGCTCGCGCACGGATCGGGAGGCGGCCCGCTTCGTCGAGGCGGCCCGTACGCTCGATGGACCGATGGGCAGCAACGACCGCGAATATCCCAACATCTTCGAGCAGTATCTGGAGGGTGACGATCGAGGCGTACTTCTCCTCGACAGCCGTCGGCAGGTGCTGGCCCTCAATCCGGCCGCCCATGAAATCCTCGGCTTTGCGGGGCAGGTTCCCACCACGGTCAACGAAATCGTGTCCGACATCCATCTGGGGTTCGCTGTCGGCGACGCAATACACGACCGGCGAACTGTTCAGCACGAGACTGTTCTGCCGGACCCCGATCGAATCCTCCGATTCACGATCATTCCCATACGCTCTCGCGAAGGCTATACGGACCACGCAGTCGTAACGGTACACGACATCACCCGCCTCCGGCATCTGGAGACCGTCCGTCGTGATTTCGTGGCCAACGTTTCCCACGAGCTTCGTACCCCCATCGCCTCCATCAACCTGCTTGTGGAGACATTACAGGCGGGAGGCATGAGCGACCCGGAGGCAGCGGCTCACTTTCTCCGCCGCATCGCCGTGGAGACGCAGTCCATGGCGCGCCTGGTGGAAGAGCTCCTTCAGCTCTCACGCCTTGAGTCGGGCCGCTTGAGCCTGAACATGGAGGCCGTCGACATTGCCGGACTCATCGACGAGGTGAGGAGCCGGCTGGCCATGATGGCCAATGAGAAGCGGATCGAGATGTCCGCGGATGTGCAGGCTGACCTACCCGCCATTTCCGCCGACCCTGCGGCACTGGAACAAGTCCTCATGAATCTCGTCCACAACGCGATCAAGTTCACGCCTGAGGATGGAGCCGTGATCATCCGAGCCCGGCGCCACGGACCCGGAGTCGAGGTTGAGGTTGCGGACACCGGGGTCGGCATGAACGCCGCCGAGGCGGCACGCATATTCGAGCGCTTCTACAAAGTCGATCAAGCCCGGAGCCGGGCCGAGGGAACGGGACTTGGGCTGGCCATTGCTCGGCACGTTCTCGAGCTCCATGGCAGCAGGCTGCAGGTGGTCAGCGAGCCAGGCCGAGGATCGCGGTTTGGGTTCTCCCTGCCAATGGCAGAATAGGTCTCACACGTGTCGGCCACATGAGGGCGGGTTGCCAAACCGTCGGGCGCCGTGGACTCTGAGGGTTCTGCGGATCAGAATGGCCGGCTGATACTCCTGATGAACCGGACTCGTGATTTCGACGCTGAGCGTCCGCTTCCCGGGCTCGACCGGTAAGACGATGGTCGACTGCCGCACTTCGGCGATCTGCATCCCGTTGAGGCGGATGAGCAGATGGCGCCCGCTTCCCGTCGGACTCTCAGGGGCGCCGCCAGGAGTGTACCCACACACCCGGACGACGAGTGGTCTGCCCGTGCGCGATGGAGGACTGACCAGCCGGATGATGAGATCAGGGGCCTTCGGCCGCTCACTCCGGATCACGATATCCGCCACTTTGGCGGCGAATCCGGCGATCGCCAGCGCGAGGGAGACCTGCCGGACACGCCGGTTGCGAATCACCATCATGCCGGCGAAGCCGGCGATCAATACGAGGGCGGCCAGCCACGAGAACAGCGAAGGCGGCGCGGAGCCCACGACATGTCCCACGAACAGCATTGGGAAGGAGAGTACCCTCCATCATCGATTCCCGTCAGGAGCCGGCCAGGTCCGGCCAAGGGCAGGATGCGCCCCAAGAAGATCCACGAGGAGATGCGGGTTAGGTAACGCGCTCGGTCTTCACTTCGACCGATGTCTGTGTGGGACCGCGAACGACGTCGCGCTCCAGCACCAGTCGCATGGCCGACGGCCAGCCCAACGCCCGAACGAATGATTCCATCGTCTGACCGGAGGTTCCGAGAAGCAGCCTGGGCCTCAGACGGCGCCGGACCGGCAGCCGCAGGCTGAATAGTCGCGGCGGCTGAGACACGCTGAGCCAAACAACGGCACGAGGCAGGATCCGCGCGGAGGCAATCTCCCGAGCCGGCTCGAGAAGCAGGCCCCGGAACGTATCCATCAGGTGAAGGCTGCTACAGGCACAGATCGGATCCGGTGCGGGCGTGGTCCAGATGATGAACCGGCCATTCGTCTCCGGCTGGGTCGATTGCCCGTCCACGGTGACCTGCTTCACTGGTCCAGTCAGCCGGCGAGTCATCACATTTGTCTGCAGCTGCCCCTCGCACTGTTGAGACGGCACCTCGGCCAACGAGACATCTCGCGGCCAGCGGGCCTTGACCCATACCAATCGTCCGTTCGACACCTGCGGGTCGATCTGCATCTCACAGGGGACGTGGCTTTGGAAGAGTGTGCGAATGTGCCCGAACGGCAGGACCCGGGCGCGAATGCTGGAGGTGATGGAATCGGGTTCCCGGCCGAAGACGAAGTGGCTCCAGACCAAAAGGTTGCCGTCGAGCGAGAACGAAGCACCCGGCGTGCATGACAGATCGAGGCAGGGGTGCTGCCACGGTTGGAAGTGCTGTTGGGCAATCGGATAGCGACGACCTCCCCAGCGGTGCATCGCCCAGATGCTGCCGGCCGGATCCTCGCCCGCCATCCACACGATCCAAGAGCGCGAGATTCGGATATCGGAGACCGACCAGCACGGCGGCCCCGTCCAAAGCACTCGCGGCTGAAAGCGGCGAAGATCGGCCCGATAGACGCGGAAGCGCGGGCATGACCCAGCGTTGCGCCCCGCACCAACCCACACCAGGGTGGAATCATACAGCGCCATCGGCGCGGATGAACGGGGTGGAAGTGAGACGGTGGCCGCAATTGGCCCCAAGGTTGGGGTAGGCTGCACCGCCGGATGGTCGGCCGATGAGCCCCCGCCGCACCCGGAGACGCCCACCAGCAGGAGGGCGACCGCACCGAGTCCTGCGAGGACCTGAGAGCCACGCGTGCTCAATAGCGTCGTCAGATGCAGCATGGCTCATGGTAGGTCACTGGACCCCGAAGCGCGATCCCTTCCGCCACACCCACTTCGAACGGTAGACCACTCCCAAGGTACGGCCGAGGCTGAGGTGAGAATCGATCAAGGATGCGGATAATCAACCCCGGGGCACCCACCGAGTCGACGCGGCCGTCACGGCTGCCGGCGCTCTCCAGTCGGTCCTTCCGCCTGTTCTGGTTTGGCCAGATGATCTCACTCACCGGGACGTGGGTACAGAGCGTAGCCCAGCAGTGGCTAGTGCTGCAGTTGACGCATTCCGCATTTCAGGTGGGTCTGGTGGTTACCGTCCAGTTCCTGCCGCTCCTGCTCCTCGTTCTCTTCACCGGACCCGTTGCCGACCGCATAGACAAGCGACTCCTGTTGCTTCTCACGCAAGTCCTTTCGTTGATCTTGGCCGCGGTCCTGGGCACGCTGACCATCCTCCACGTGGTGCAGTACTGGCACATCGTCGTCATCGCGGGCGCCCTCGGCACGGTCAACGCCTTCTACACACCGGCTCGCCAATCGTTTGTTCCCGAGCTGGTCGACCGGCAACATCTGCTGAATGCCGTGGCTCTCAACTCGGCCATTTTCAATGGCGCCCGCGTCGTGGGGCCGGCGCTGGGTGGCCTGCTCTACGCCGCCACCGGCCCTGCGATGGCCTTCTACATCAACGCGGCCAGCTATCTCGCGGTCATCGCAGGACTTCTCATGATTCGCGATCTCCGGGAGACGAGGGGCATAGAACGGGAGCCGAGCACGTACCTGACGGATCTGCTCGAGGGCTTCCGATACATCCTGCGTGAGACGCGCGTCATGGTCATCCTGGCGCTCGTGGGGATCTCCAGCCTCTTCGCCCTGAACTTCACCACCTTGCTCCCGGTCTTCTCCAAGTTCGTCCTGCACCTATCGTCGACCGGATTCGGCGTCATTCTCACGGCCCAAGGCGCGGGGTCGCTGTTGGCAGCCATCGGGCTGTCGGTCTGGAATCGTCCAGACCTCGCTCGCCGCCTGATCTATGGAGGCGCGTTCACCTTCCTCATCCTCGAGATCGTCTTCGCGTTCGTTCGAAGCTATGTATGGGCGCTGGTCATTCTTCTGCCCATCGGTTTCTGCATCACCCTGTTCTCGACAACGGCCAACTCACGTATCCTCGATACGACCCCCTCGGCCCTCCAAGGCCGTGTGATGAGCGTGTACTCTCTGATGTTTCTCGGTTTGACTCCGATCGGCAGCTTTCTGGCCGGCGCCGTGGCTGAGAGGTGGGGATCACCGATCGCATTTCTTCTCGGTGCGGGCATCACTCTCGCCGCAACGGTGCTCATCTTTGTGTGGCGTGCCCGGTCACGCGCCGCAGCAATGCCGAACTACACTGGGGCGCCGACCACCACCAGCTGAAGGGACCCGCCGATGTGCAGAAGCATCAAAACGCTCCGAGGTCAGGAGCCGACGGATGATGAGATTCGGGCCGCCGCGCTCCAGTTCGTCCGCAAGATCAGCGGTTATCGAGCGCCCTCTGCTGCCAACCGAGCCGTTTTTGAAACAGCGGTCGAGGACATAACAGAAGCCAGCCATCGCCTCCTGGAGGGCCTGGTTGTCGGTCGGAGCGCTGCCTAGGCCATAGCTCCGGCGCTCGCCGTCCACATCCTGAACAGGCTTCGACCCTCATGATTGATGGCCAGTCGGGGTCGTCAGGTGCCGACGGACGAATCGTCGAGGCGCACTTCCAGATAGACCGAGTGCGTCTGCGGCCGGCGAGCGACGACACGAATGGTCGCCACGACGAGGTCGAGGAGCATCTTGGTCACCCGGTACTTCGACCGAATAAGGGCCATGACCTGTTCTCCGTCCTCCTGGGGCAGAATCCGGGCGGTACCCGACCAGGTGGGGCCGGTCACTCGCCCCCGAAGCGTGCAGGGAGCCACGGTGACCCGACCATTGGCGACGATGCGTTTGACCTTGCCGGTCTGAGCGCCGGTAAAGGCAACGAGCCGATCACCGTCGAGGGCGAACCAGATAGGAGTGGCGACCGGCGCTCCATTCCGCCGAAAGGTTGTCAGACTGAGGTATCTCTGCCGACCGAGGCGCTCAACCACATCAGAAACCGAGGAGTACTTCGCCTCATCGACTCCCTCTCGGATCGTCCTCACTTGTCCTCCGAAGCGGCGGCAGCAAGGATGGACAGGCGCTAGATTACCGCGATCTGAACCATGGTGTCGCCGTCACGAACGTCGACGATGGGGCCCTTGCGGGCCAGGTCTTCGGTGACGTTCTCGAGCAGCTCGTCCATCTCGATGCCGAACTGCTCGAGATAGTCCTGGGTCTTCTTGGGCAGGAACTTGCCGGCCGCCATGGCGAGCCCCAGTGGGATCTGGACGTGCGTCCGAGTCTCACCGCCGTCCCGAACCTCAATCATCAGGGATCTTGAGTCGGCCTTGCTGCGGCCCTCTTTGATGGCCGGCTCCGGCCGTGCGACCCGCGGTTCCTCAGGAGCCGCCTCCTTGACGTCGAGAGCATCCAATAGCTCTCCGGCCTCACTCGGAGAGATCTTCCCCTCGCTCAGCATCTGCAAAACGATGTCCCGCTCTTCACTGCTCATGTCGGCCTCCCATCTTTGATCTTGCGAAGTTGCTCGATGGCGTCGGAGGGGCTCATATCGCCCTCATTGAGCCGATGAATGATCGACAGCCGCTCGGCCTTGGCTGCTTCGGCTGTGGCGGCCCGGTTCTTGTCAAAGCCGGCGACTCGAAAGGCCTCCTCCAGCCGGGACCGCACGGTCGGATAGGAGAGCCCTAGCTCTCGCTCCATGTCCTTGACGTTGCCTCGGACCCGCAGAAACATTTCGAGGACCGAGGCAAACGGCTCCGGCAGGTTCACCAGGCGCTGGGAATCGAAATGACCCGCGACCTCGGTCCCGCACCGTTGGCATTGCAGCCGGGTGATCTCGAGAGGACCCGAGCAGGAGGGACACTCTGCCGGCGAGGTTCGGAAATTTTCTGCCGTCATGCATATACTATAAATTCCGTTTTCTAATTTGTCAATATGCTATCTCGTTTCTCTCTCAAAATAGACTGCCCTGCCGCCGCATCAGCCGATGACCCTGACTTGGAGCAAGCCGAAACCAAGGGCACAATGCTTGGATTCCCGAGGACGGTGTTACCGCCTGGATCAGGCCAGCGAGAAGCGAATCACCAGATAGGCAGCGTACGCCGTCATAACGATGAGCGCCAGCCGGCGATCGACGACCCGATAGGCGACGAGCAGAAGCGTGGCAAGGGCGGTCATGGCCACCATTGCCGGCGCGTCGACGGCAACCGCGGCGCGTTCCGGCTTCAGAGCGACCACCAACGTGGGGAGCGCGATGCCGAGACTCACATTGATCAGATTGCTGGTGAAGACAGTCGCCAGCACAGCCTGACCCAGGCCACGGCGGGCCAGATGAACGGCGGCCCACGTATTTGGGATGCTGGTTGCGATGGGCAGCACCAGGATGCTCACCACCCCGAGCGGTATATGGCCGGATGTGACCAGATCCTCGACGTTCCGTACCAAAACCCCGCTCATCACGACCAGGCCGATGGCGGCAAGGGCGCCGAGAAGCAGTGGGCGCACAGTCGAACCGGAAGCCTCTACGTCAGAGGCACCCGCGGGCTGCATGACCAAGAGCGCGGCCGTTCCCAGCAGGACGGTCGCACCAAGAGCCGCGCGGGCGGCTCCAGCGGACGACAGGGCCACCGCCATCGCGGCCACTGCACAGAGGACCGTCGTTCCTGCGCCAAGAACCAGCGCCTGTTGTCGGTCGATGGACATGGCAGCCGCCAGGAGGCCGCCAAAGCCCAGGAGGCCGGCGACATTGTAGATATTCGACCCCTCGACCACGCCCACGCCGATGCTTTGAGAGCCGGTGGCAAGCGCCGCGAGTGCCGTCGTGATCTCCGGCGCATCCGCTCCCAGCGCCACCAGTACGCCCAGCCACACATGGGGCGCCCCCAAACGGGTGCCCAACAGAGAGATCTGCCCGACCAGCACCTCGCTGGCGATCAAGAGCCCCAAGAGGCCGCCGGCGGCCAGCAGAACATGGATCATCGCCGTGAGTCCGGCCTAGCGAACGGCCCATCAAAGGCCGTCAAAGGCCTGAGCAGAAAAGGCTCGGGTCTCGACGTCTTGAACCCGCCGGAGCTGTTAGCCCGTGGCTTCCGTGTTGATGTTCAGAATGCTGAGCAGGAAGGACGAGAAGACGAGCTGGCCGCCGATAACCATTAACGTGAGCGCCACGATGGCCGGCCGGACCTCGAACAGATGCTTGAACCCATGATTGATCCAGGTGACGAGCACGTACACATCGAACCCCAGCCCCACCGCGAACACGCCCAGGCCCACCAGAATCCACTTCTCGAGCGAGAAATAGCGGTAGAAGAGCTGAATCATGCGGTCATCGGGCGCAAAGCGGTGCGTGTACGCATAGGCCTTGGCGTAAAAGCCGGTCAACAAGATCTGGAACCCGAGGAGTAGGAGCAATGCGGCCACAAACATGAAGTGAAAGCTGATGAGCTTGGTTCCGATGTGGATCGGGCCGGGCAAAAGGGCCGCCATACCCACAAGGCCCACAACGAAGAGCAGTCCGCCCGGAATCAGGAACAGATGGTCGGGACTGTACATCAGCATGAAGCGCAGATGGCGCCAGCCATCGCGAAATGAACGCAGCTTTGACTCGCCACCCCGGGGATAGTAGGTGATCGGGACTTCTGCGACCTTCAGCTTTGCCTTCGCCGCGTTGATCACCATCTCGCTTGCGAACTCCATTCCGGTGGTCCGGAGCCGCATCCGTTCGTAGGCCTCCTTCGAGAAGGCCCGGAAGCCGGTGTGACAGTCCGACGCCTTGAGACCGAACATGACGTTCAGAATCTTGGTTAGCACCGGATTACCGATGTATTGATGCAGCCAAGGCATGGCTCCCGGCAGGATCGTGCCCGCGAACCGTGACCCCATGACATACTCGGCCCCGTCGTCTTGGAGGGGTTTGATCAGGGCTCCGATCTCTCGGAAATCATAGGTGTCGTCCGAGTCGCCCATGACGATGTATCGTCCCCGGGCCGCGGCGAAGCCGGCCAGGTAGGCATTCCCGTAGCCGCGCTTGCGCTGATGCACCACACGGGCGCCAAGCGACTCGGCGATCTCGATGGACCGGTCCTCCGAACCGTTGTCGGCGACGATCACCTCTCCAGGGAGGCCGGTTCGCCGGATCCCTTCAAGAGCCTTCTCCACACAGACGCCGATCGTCTCTTCCTCATTGAGACACGGCATCACCACGGAGATGGCCACGTCTTGTTGATCCTCGTCGCGGCCCTGCAGAGCCACCTGATCCGTCACGCTCTGGACAGTCGTTCCCACGGGTCTCCCTGTGCCTTCTCACATAGCAAGAACGCCCTCAGGTCGAGGGCATTCTTGTCCCGACGAGTATATCACTGTCGTGGTGATGGCCGCCCGATACTGATGAATGTCAATGCCTTGCTATACTTCCACAGAACACGGCCGTCAAGGCGGTTGGGGGCGAGCTACTGGGACGGCTGAATCCCACATCGACGCCGGCGCGCGTCCACATCGGCCGCACGCTTCTGCTGCTTGCCGCGGCAGGCGTGGTTCTTGGCGCATCACTAACGATCTTGACTCGCGGCTTCGGCACAAAAGGCACTACAGCCGTGCGCTCGCCGCCAATTCATCGCCGCCCGACCCGGCATCACGCTCCCAGGCGGGCTCACAAACGCCTGTTCCGCCCGGGCACCGGTCCTCGTCCGAGGCCACCATTGCGGGCGCTGAGTCACCGCGTGACCTTTGCGCCCATCCTGATGTTTCACTACATTCGGGTCGATCGAAACCCGTACGACTATCTTGGCATTCGGCTCTCCGTCGCGCCGTCGACGTTCTCTTCGGAAATGGCATTGCTGCATCGGTATGGCTATCACACCATCACCTTGACCCAGCTCGCCGACCACATCCGCTATGGGAGGCCGCTTCCCCGAAAGCGGGTCGTACTGACTTTCGATGACGGCTACGAGGATCAGTACAAGCACGCCCTGCCGGTTCTCCGCAGGTATGGCTTTCGGGCTACATTTTTCATCGTCTCTGGGTTCGTCAACCGCCCTCGGTACATGACGTGGAGGCAAATCAAGCAGCTCGATCGGGATGGAATGGAGATTGGCGTTCACACGGTAAGCCATCTCGACTTGACCACACTCCCCACCAGGTTCCTCTGGCACCAGATCTATGGCGCCAAACTGGCTATCGAGTGGCACCTGCGTCATCCGGTACGTGTCTTCGCCTATCCCAGCGGCGCCTTTGACGGCGCTGTTCTCGCTGACGTTCGTCGGGCCGGGTTCATCGCCGCGGCCTCGACGCTGCCGGGCACACTCCATGCCGAGCGAACACTTCTATATCTCTATCGGGTTCGAATTCTGAACTCCGACACGCCTCAGACGATGTACAGCTACCTGCTGGACCGATTCGGCAATCCCTGGGAACCAACTCCCTACGTGCCCTAACGGGCCAGGAGGACACCCGCCTTCGCTACGCCGCTCCCGCATCAGGAATCGATACAGGTCGACGACTCTCGCGGCGTCCTCTCCTACCTAGAAGCGCTGACCTTCAGTTTTGCCGTTGACGGCAAGCGGGTATCGGCGGTGCTCATCTACGCAATTCCCGATCCTGAGCGGCCGGGCCGATACGTGCCCATCCTCGCCGAAGATACCGGTTACGAAGGCATTGCCTGCGTCGACGACACTGCTCGGGCGGCCCTGCTGGCTCTGGCCGTGTACGAGCGCACTCAGGACCTTGCGGTCCTTCGGCTCGCACGTCGCTGGCTCACCTTTGTGCTGTACATGCAATACCCGGACGGCGAGTTCGCCAACTTCGTCCGCAACGCCAGTGGTCGGCGCAACGCAAGCGGTCCAACCTCTGTGAAAGGGGGAGTGTGGTGGACGGCGCGAGCCTTGTGGGCTCTCGCTCGCGCTTACCGTGTGACGGGCTCGTCCGTCTATCGGAAGGCGTATGAGCGCTGCCCCAAACCGGACGTGCTGGACGGCAAGATACAGGCGCTTCTCGCGTTGGGAGAAGCCGAGCTCTTTCGGGTTGACGGCGAGTCGCATCGGGAGCAGCTGGCCGAACGGGCAAGATCCATTGCTTCCTGTTCCGGAGATTACTTTCGAGACGCCTGCGACGATCCGCGGGTCCATCTCTGGGGGTTCCACCAGCTCCATGCAGTGGCAACTGTTGCCCGTCTCCTCCAGGATCGTGCGCTTCTCGGTCCCTGCCGTCGCACCGTCAATGAGCTGCTCGTACCGGTTGTCAGAGGGCTCGGGTACTACGAGGTCGGTCCCGGCATCGAAGGTGAGTCTCTCCCCGGATCAGGGCCTCTCCGAGGTTTGAAGGAGGGCTTGTGCGCCTATTGCATCAGCCCCACGGTCCAGGGCTTGGCCGAGTTGTATCGAGCTACCGGCGCAGAGCGCTACCGCCAGCTCGGTCTGCGCGCCGGCGACTGGTTCTCGGGTCGAAACGACGCCCATCGGCGCATCTACGACCCGCGTACGGGGCTTTGCGCCGATGGGATCGACGGGGATGTGGTGTCGCCCAACCGAGGGGCTGAGTCGTCGATTGAGGCGGGGTTCGCCGAGCTGGATCGGCGTTCCCTCCGCGCCAGTCACAGACGCAGGCCGCAACCGATCGTCAGGCCGTGAGACCCGAACGAGTTGACCACACCGCCATCGTCGTCCGCGACCTGGACGAGGCGATTCCTCGGTGGCAGCGGCTAACCGGCGGAAAACTGGCCGTCCGTAAGGTGGTCGAAAGCCAGGCGGTGGAGATCGCCATGCTGGCGATTGGCGACTCGCAGCTGGAGCTCATCAGCCCGCAGAGTTCAGATAGCGGTGTTGCCCGCTACCTGGAGAAACATGGCGAGGCTTTGCATCACGTTGGCCTGCGGGTCGCCGACATCGATGAGGCGATCGAAGCGCTCATCTCGGAAGGGTTCGCAATGATCGATCCTCGGCCGAGACAAGGCGCACACGGCCGGATTGTCTTCCTCAAGCCTCGCTCAACCGGCGGCGTGCTCGTAGAGCTGATTCAGCACGTCGACGCCGTGCCGGGCCTGGAGAACGATCCTCAGGCTGCCGACTCTGCCCCATAGCTATCCTCTTCGGTGGAGGAATCACCCAGGTCCTCCCTGACTACCGCGATGGGTGACGGAAAGAGCGAGACACCTGACAAGGATCTAGCGAGGCCCTTCTGCGTGGACAAGGGGCCCGTGGCTCTCGTCCCCAGGATGAGGGTTTCCCGTGGCTCAGGCGGGTCGTTTTGCGAGGCTCCACGGCAGTGGGAACGGCATATCGCCGCTAAAATGGCGCAGTCTTTGGCGCCTCAGGGCGCCCGGGGAGCTGTGGATGGCGGAGACGTTGCTGGTCTCGGAGGAAGAAGCCGAGGGCCAGGTGAAGGCGATCTTCCAGGACATTCGAGCGACGATGCAGCTGGGAACAGTCGGTCCTTTGTTCCGGCGTCTCGGCGTCTATCCGTGGTATCTCGATCTTGCCTGGCGATGTCTCAAGCCGAACGCTCAAACCGTCTACTTCCAAGAATCGGCGAGACGGCTGGCCGATTATGCTGCCGCCAGCCCGGTGACGGTGGGCCGCCACCCCGGCTCGTCCGTCTCTGAGATCCACACGCTTCTCCGACCTGACTCCATGCTGTTGGCGGCGGGGGCAGCACTCCACATGGGCTCCCGCGGTCAGCTCCCCAAGCTCCATGCGATACCACCCGAACAAACTCGCGCGGTGTCTCCCACACCCGGATTCGACGGCCGTCTCATCTCGCCGGAGCCCAACCCAAGGCACCAGGCAGCGCTCGACGTCATTCGTGACAACGCTCCATGGCTGGTTGAGACCGCGGGCATGACTGCTCTCTTGTCGACCCAGAGCGACCTGTTCGGCGCCTGGGCCCTCATCACCCCCCGACTGGCCGGGGAGGCGTTCGCAGCCGCTGTGGGGAATCTGACTCGACAGGCGGAAGTTGCAGCAGAAGACCTTCCATTCCGCATGGAGATCAGCGCGACGGCCTGCCGGCAGGCCGGTGTGAGCGAAAGCCAGATCGACGCCATCCAGACCCTCATCCGCCAATCGGTCCTCAACCTCGGCCGGGGTTTGCTCGGCCTTGCCGCTCTTTTGTCGGTCGTAGGCCAGTCCATTCCGACCACGAGCGCGTCCGCCGCAGGCTGAGTCGGGTGGCTGCCCCCCTCGACCTGTTCTCTCCCATCGCTCGAAGTTGGTTCGCGCAGGCGTTCGAGGAGCCGACGGAGGTCCAGCTGCGGGGCTGGCCGGAGATCTCGGCAGGCCGGCACTGCCTTCTCAGTGCTCCAACCGGGAGCGGCAAGACGCTGGCCGCGTTCTTCTGGTGTCTCGACCGCCTCATCGCCGAGCCCGCACCGAATATGCGAGCGCGTTGTCGCGTGCTCTATGTTTCCCCATTGAAAGCCCTGGCCTTCGATGTCGACCGGAACCTGCGGGGGCCGCTCGCCGGGCTTTCGATGGAGGCTGTCCGGCTCGGAGGCCGGATACCTGACATTTCTGTGGGACTCCGCACCGGCGATACGCCCGCGCCGGAACGCCGCGAGATGGCCCGACGCCCGCCCGACATCCTCATCACAACCCCCGAATCGCTCTTCCTGTTGTTGACGAGCGCCGCGCGCGTCCTGCTCGATTCCGTCCGGTGGGTCATCGTCGACGAGATCCACACCATGGCGGCAACCAAGCGCGGGGCTCATCTCGCCATCAGCCTGGAGCGCCTCTGCGAACGGACCGCCTCGGAACCCCAACGGATTGGGCTGTCGGCGACGCAGCGCCCACTGGAAGAGGTCGGCCGCTATCTTGGCGGACGAGGACGGGACGTGGCAATCGTGGATGCCGGTCGTCGCAGTATGATCGACCTTTCGATTCAGGTGCCGGTCGAGGACATGGTCGACCTCGACCACGCCACGACGGGAGGTTCGGCGAGCGGCTTGGGACCCACGCGAATAATCGGCATCACCACAGAGATTGCTGGGTCTCGACCTTGGGCCGCAGGCGATGGGGACACAAGCGCCTCGACGGCCAGGATGGCGACCCAGGAAGCGGCTCCGGTCCCAAGGCGTAGCATCTGGCCTGCGCTTTATCCACTGGTCCTCGAACTGGTCCGAACCCACCGCTCGACCATCATCTTCGTCAACTCCAGGCGGATGGCGGAGCGAATGGCGGCCAAGCTCAACGAGCTGGCGGAGGAAGAGCTGGTTCGAGCTCATCATGGCTCCATCGCTCGCGAGCAGCGAGAAGTGATCGAGAACCTGCTCAAGGGCGGTCAGCTTCCGGCGCTGGTTGCCACCTCCAGTCTGGAGCTGGGCATCGACATGGGCGCCGTCGACCTTGTGGTACAGATCGGCTCGCCGGCCACGGTCGCGAGGGGGCTCCAGCGCGTGGGACGAGCCGGCCATTCCGTGGGTGAGACGTCGGTCGGGGTGATATTGCCGACCCACCGCGGCGATCTGCTGGAATGCACGGCGCTGACCGAACGCATGCTCCGCGGGGACATCGAGTCGACGACGGTGCCGCAGAACCCGCTCGACATCCTCGCGCAACAAATTGTGGCTATGTGTGCCATGGACACGTGGCCGGTGGAGCAGCTGGCAACCGTCGTTCGGCGTGCCTATCCGTTCATGAATCTGGGCCAGCGCTCCCTGGACGCGACATTGGACATGCTCGATGGCCGATATCCCTCCGAGGAGTTTGCGGAGCTGCGGCCCCGCATCGTTTGGGATCGCATGGCCGGCACGGTCCGCGGGCGGAGTGGCGCCCAGCGCCTGGCCGTCGTCAGCGGTGGCACCATCCCGGATCGCGGGCTCTTCACGGTCAATCTGTTGGACGATGGCCGTCGGGTCGGAGAGCTTGACGAGGAAATGGTCTACGAGCTGCGGGTGGGAGAGACGTTCGTGTTGGGTGCCACCACCTGGAAGACCGCCGAGATCACGCAATCCCAGGTGCGTGTCGTCCCGGCGCCCGGCGAGCCCGGGAAAATCACCTTCTGGCATGGCGACGCACTGGGTCGACCGATCGAGGTTGGCCGAGCAGTGGGGGCATTGACGCGAGAGCTCCTGGCTGCGGGCGCCCCCGAGGCCATAGACAGGCTTGAGCATGGCGCCAAGTGTGATGAGCGTGCTGCCAGCAACCTCATGGCATATCTCGAGGATCAGGTGCAAGTCACCGGCGTGGCCCCCGACGACCGAAACATCGTCGTCGAACGCTTTCGTGACGCCTTGGGGGACTGGCGCGTTTGTGTGCTCTCTCCGTTCGGAAGCAGGGTTCACGGCCCCTGGGCAGTCGCCGTGGAGGCCAGACTGCGGGAACGCACCGGTCTTGATGTGCAGTCGATCAGCAGCGACGATGGCTTCGCGCTCCGGCTTGTGGATGCCGAGCAGGCCCCAGCCCTCGAAGACATCGTTCTCGAGCCGGAGGACGTGCGAGAGGCAGTAACTGCGAACCTGCATGGATCAGCTCTCTTTGCCTCGCGCTTTCGGGAGAATGCCGCCCGGGCTCTCCTGCTGCCTCGGCTCCGCCCGGGCGCACGTACGCCCCTCTGGCTCCAACGTCAGCGAAGCGCCGACCTGCTCCGCGTCGCTTCCACTCATCCGGATTTCCCCATCCTGGTCGAGACCTATCGAGAATGTCTCACGGACGTGTTCGAGATCGATGCCCTCGAGCAGCTGATGACTGACATCCGCATGCGAAACATCCGGCTTGTCGAGGTCGAAACGGCCTCGCCCTCACCGTTTGCTTCCTCCTTGGTCTTCGACTACATTGCCCAGTACATGTACGAGGGCGATGCGCCTCTTGCCGAGCGCCGAGCCCAGGCGCTGACTCTGGACCGGGACCTTCTGAACGAGCTCCTGGGCAGCGAGGACGTTCGGGATCTGCTCGACGCGGACGCCATCAGCCTCACAGAGCTGGAACTTCAGTCACTGGTCCCCGAGCGCTTTCCACGGGACGCCGACGAATCGCTCGACGTCCTTCGTCACCTCGGGGACCTGAACGAGGCAGAGGCATCGGCCCGCGGCATTACCAGAGCTTGGCTGGACGAGCTGCACGACGCCCGAAGAGTCATTCCGCTTCGGCTGGCCGGGGAGGAACGGTGGATCGCTGCCGACGACGCGGGTCTCTACCGAGACGCACTGGGGACGGCGCTCCCAACGGGTGTCCCTTCCGACTTTCTGACGCAGGTCGACGATCCCTTGGCTGTCCTCTTGCGCCGGTGGGCCCGTACGCACGCACCCTTTCCCGCCCAGGAGCCGGCTCGCCGATGGCGACTGCCGCTCGCCCCGGTCGTCGAAGCCTTGGACCGGGACGTTCGGTCGTCTCGATTGCTGGCCGGCCAGTTTCAGGCGGCCTCTCGAGCCCGCGAATACGCCTGGCCGGACGTGCTGCGGACGATTCGGCGCCGCTCCCTCGCGGCGCTTCGACGAGAGGTCGAGCCGGTATCGCCCGCGGTACTCGCAGCCTTCGAGCCGGCCTGGCATGGCATCGGGACCGGTAGCTCCGGAATCGACGCGCTGTCCGACGCCGTCGCCCGCCTTCAGGGCCTGCCACTCCCGGTCAGCGCCTTGGAGCGGGACATCCTGCCGGCGCGGGTCGCCGACTATACAGCGCAGCTTCTGGACAATCTGGCCGCGTCGGGTGAGGTCGTGTGGATCGGCTGCGGGTCCATTGGCCGTGGCGGGTCAGTGCGAGTTGGGCGGGTTGCACTCTATCGACGAAGCGACGTTCGCAGGCTCGCTCCAGACCGTATTGCCCCTCACGCCCCCAGCCCCGAAGCCCAGCCAGTTCAAACCCGCCTCCGGGAGCGGCTGGCGCGCGGTCCCTGCTTCTTCGCCGATCTGCTCGCCGCATCCGGGTGGAAGGACTCCGAGCAAGTGCTTGATGAGCTGTGGGAGATGGTCTGGGCCGGGGAGGTAACCAACGACAGCTTTCTCCCGCTCCGGTACATTGGACCGAGTCGGCGCGCTTCCCGCCGAGGTGTCCTGCGGAGTGGCCCACCCCGCTCTTTGGGACGCTGGTCGCTGGTCTCCGATCTGCTGACTGACGCACCCCCACCGACTGAGCGGCTCTATGCCGGGGTGGAGCTGCTCCTCAGCCGATACGGGATCGTGACTCGAGAACATGCCCTCGCCGAGGGTCTTGCCGGAGGGTTCACGGCAATCTATCCGGTCCTCAGGGCCATGGAGGAGGCGGGGCGAGCACGACGGGGCTACTTCGTGGAAAGCCTCGGAGGCGCTCAATTCGCTCTTCCCGGCGCCGTGGACCGGCTTCGGGCGCTGAGGCAGGCAGACGACGCGATTTGCTTGCTGGCCTCGACCGACCCGGCGAACGCGTACGGCGTTACGTCTCCGTGGCCGGAAGACATCGCAGGCCGGCCGGCTCGCACGGCCGGATCATACGTCGTTCTTGAAGGCGGGGAGCTTCGGCTCTTTATCGAACGAGGCGGCCGCTCTCTCTTCTCGCGCGGGGCCATCGACCTGAAGCACGTTTCGGCGCTTCACGAGCTGGCCGGTCGCATCGGCAAGCTTGAGGTCATTTCCGTCAATGGAGATCCCGTTGCCCGCTCGGAGCTGCACGGGACGCTCCTCGAGGGCGGCTTCTCGCCGACGCACCGGGGCCTGGTTCTGTACCGGCCCGGCAGACGCTGAGTCGGGGCCTGTATGCCCGAGGGCGACACCCTGTTGCGAACCGCTCAGGCATTGAACAACCACATCGCCGGCCGCGTCTGTATCGAAGCATCGCCCGCCCCGTTCACGCGCCTCTCAGGTCAGTGCGTCGACCGCGTCGAGTCCCACGGGAAGCACCTGTACATCTGGTTCGAGTCGGGCCTGGGCATCCATTCCCATTTGCGCATGCGGGGCACGTGGCACCTGTACGGCGTGACGGAAGGATGGCACCGACCGGAGCGGGAGCGCCGGGTCTCACTTTGCTTTGAGAACGTTACGGCGGTTCTCTTTTCTGCTCCGACCGTCGAGATCGTATCCGGGAACGAGCGGACTGCGCACCTCGGTCCCGACATCTTAGGCGATGGATTCGAGGTCGCGGATGCGGTGCGTCACACACGCGCAGCACCTTCGAAGCATGTCGGTGAGATGCTCCTCGATCAGCGCATCTGCGCCGGAATCGGTAACATCTATCGTTGCGAGTCCCTCTGGCATCTGGGCCTCAGTCCATGGACGGCGACTGGGGATATCGACGACGAGACCTTGGCGGCCTTATTTGCTCAGGCCCGCCGGCTCATGTTGGGAGCGGCGCGAGAGGTCCCGGGAGCCAACCGGCGGGCCGTGCATGGTCGAGCCGGCCGCTCTTGTCCTCGCTGCGCGGAGCGGATAGCGGTGCGGGGTCAGGGCGAACAGGCCAGGATGACATTCTGGTGTCCGAACTGTCAGCGGGAGCTGCTGCCCGATCAAGCTTCCACGCGGCCCACAAACAAACAGAACGGATGACCGGCTGGATCTTGCATGACTCGCACCTGCGGCCGTGGCTGATGCTCGGCGAGTGTGGCCCCCGCCTGCAGCGCCCACTCGGCCGCCTCCTGCAGATTCTCGACGGCGATGTCGACATGCGCCATGATCTGAGGGCATCCCGGCCGGCTCGGCCACACCGGGGGGGTGTAGTCGGCCTCGTATTCGAAAGCCAGCGACACGGCGCTCCGGCCGTCCGTGGGTCTGAGAATCGCCCAGCCGTCTTCCTCGGGTTGTCCCGGCCGTGGGCCTGCTTGGTCGGCTATGGGCCAACCGAGTAGCTTCGAGTAGAACTTCGCCAGCTCCCTGGGGTTGGGTGCCCCCAGCACCACACCCGACACGCGCATCTTGGGCGCAGCCAAGCACCCCTCCTTACCGACGCTTTCTGTCCACAGGATAGTTGGCTTCGGATCGCTACACTCGAAGGCATCTGCCGAACGATAGCTCAAGGAGCGGCCCCCGGATGACAAGCACACCGGACACCCAGCGAAGCGAGTGGGCGGAGCTGGGGGAGGAGAACCGCGAGATCTGGAACACGAACGCCTGGTACTGGGATGAACGCATGGGAGACGGCAACGACTTCCAGACCGAGCTCGTGGCTCCCGCCACCGAGCGACTGCTCCGGCTGCAGCCGGACGAGCTGATTCTGGAGGCGGCATGCGGCAACGGAGCCATGGCACGGCGACTGGCCGATTTGGGGGCACGCGTGATCGCCTTCGACACGGCTCCGGATATGATCCGGCGGGCCGAAGCTCGGGGCCGCGGTCCGCAAGACCGGATCGATTTCCGGGTACTTGACGCCGCGGATCACGAGGCGCTCTTGGGGTTGGGTGAGGGCCGCTTCGACGCCGTGATCTGCAACATGGCGATCATGGACATGGCCCAAATCGACCCGCTCTTCTCGGCCATTCCCAGGCTGTTGAGAAAGGGCGGACGGTTTGTGTTCACGCTCTGTCATCCCTGCTTCAATTCCACGGGAATCTCGAAGTTGCTCGAGGAGCAGGAAATTGAGGGTCGGCTGGTCGACTCGCTCTCCGTCCGGGTACACCGCTACAAGGGCGCCGGCCCGGAGCTTGGTCTGGCCATGATCGGACAGCCGAGACCTCAGTACTACTTCAACAGAACGTTGGAGCAGGTGTGCAACGCATGCTTTCGGGCAGGCATGTCCATAGACGGACTGGAGGAGCCTGCGTTTGAGACCCACCATCGGGATCGGCTCTCCCTCTCCTGGACCAGCTTCAGCCTGATTCCGCCGGTGCTCGCCGTTCGGGCACGCCCCCCGACGGAGTTTGCCGACCGGGCCTAGCTGTGGGGGCCGCCGGCCAGGGATCGACCGAGGCCGGCATGATTTGGCACGCGGGTCACCCCGCGCAGCGCCTGCGACGATTGTTGGGCTCGACCACACCAAAGAGGCTCTTCCCTTGGATCCTCCGTTCGGCGGTGGCGACCAATGTTCACGGCCAGATTGCCGGAGCGGCAAGCCTTCATGGCCGTCCGGCAGCCTATGTCCTGACACCTAAGGCCATGCGGAAGCGTTGACGGGGCAATGAGAAGGGCGCCAGGATGTAGTGGCGCAATGGGATTTCCCCTAGTTGGACAAGGGAGCAGGCCCGGTCAGTTTCCGCATGAGCACATCCATCTGCTCCGACATCCGGCATGGGGGATGCATGTCCGCCGCCGACCGCCCGCTCGACCACAGCAAGGGCTGCTCTCGCGGTGTCCGTAGCGGCAGTACCGGGTGTGGGGAGAACCCCGGTCGAGAGACGGCAAGCCGAGTTGGGCCCGCGGCCGTCTCTTTAGGGTTACGAACGATGGACCATGGTGCTCGAGGCCTGATCCGTCGGCTTGACGATAATCTCATCGACATTGACGTGGAGCGGCCGGGTCGCCGCAAACACGATGCACTCCGCCACATCCTCCCCGGCGAGAGGGTGGAGACCTCGGTAGACGCTCTTCGCGCGATCGGCATCGCCCGAAAATCGCACAAGACTGAATTCCGTCTCCACCAGGCCGGGATCGACCGAGGTCACCCGGATCCCAGTTCCCAATAGCTCCTGGCGGAGTGCCGAGGTGATGGCCCGAACGCCGTGCTTCGTGGCCGCGTACACACTTCCTCCTGGGTAGGCCTCATGACCGGCGACGGAACCGATATTGATGATGTGTCCCCAGCCCTGAGCGCGCATCAGCGGTATGGTTGCTCGTGTAACCCAGAGGAGACCCATGACGTTGGTCTCCACCATCTCACGCCACTCCTCCGCGTCGCCGCTTTCCACCGCTCGTAAGCCGCGCGCCAGACCGGCATTGTTGACGAGGAGATCAATGGACCCGAAGTGACCGCGAACATCGCCGACGGCACGAGCCGCATCGTCCATGTCCCGGACGTCCAAACGGCGAACGAATGCCTCGCTCCCAAGCTCTGCAGCCACATCCTCCAGGCGTTTCCGGCGCCGACCGGCGATCGCCACCCGGCAGCCTTCACGGGCCAACGCCACTGCCGTCGCTCGGCCGATGCCGCTGGTCGCGCCGGTGACAAATGCCACCTTGCCTTGCAGAGCGCCCAAACCAACCTCCGTTTCCCGTTAGGGTGAAGCCGGTTCATTCTTACCGACCGCTCCCACCCGCGGAATCGGTTGCCAGACCAATGCGCCTTGCCGGACTCAACGTGAAAGGAACGATAAGGAAGGAGCGGCCGGGCTAGGCGCTTTCGCGTGCGGACGGCTCCTTCAAGGCGTCGCCCAGGGCGGCAGAGCGGGCCGGCGGTCGCTTCTTGAGAATTGGTCGAGCCAGCAGCGCCAGCTGAAGGGCCAATCGATCGGAGGCATCGTCCAGAGAGATACCGGCGAGGGTCTCAATGCGGTTCAGTCGATAGAGCAGCCCGTTGCGATGAAGGTGCAGCGCCTGAGCCGCACGCGTCACGTTGCCCTGCAGGTCCAGATAGGTCTGGATGGTTTCGATGAGGCGTCCATCATGCCGCGCATCATAGGCCTCCAGGCGCCCGATCGTCTCGTTGCAGAAGGCGATGAGCTCCGGCTCGTCTCGAAGATGAAAGAGCAGGCGGTACACGCCGAGGTCGCGGTACGCGGTCGTCGCACCCGGCCCGAAGACCGCGGCGCCGATCCGGGCGGCATGCTCGGCCTCGGCAAATGACTCCTGCAGTTCGGTGACGTCCTCCCGAGGCTCCCCCAGACCCGCCGAAATGGTGGGACCGGCCAACCGACGTTCGACATGGCCGCGAAGGGCCTCGACGCGATGCAGGAGTGCTGCTCGGTCGCTCTCGGCGGCCGGCGTCAGGACAATGAGCGCGTCGCTATGCTCCCAAACCATCGAGGCGCTGGGCCAGGCCGTATCGATCCAGTCCTCGGTCGCCTGACGTAGCCGGTCCTTCAGCAGCTGTACCTCCGGCTCCTCCAAGCCCCGCACGGCGACGTACTCGCGAAAATCATCGAGATCCAGGACAAAGACGGTCTGCGCTCCTTGCAGCTCATACCCGAGGAATCTCGCGCGGCGACGGGTTGCAGAGACGGAGCCCACCCGACCGCCCAAGAGGTCTTCGAGGAAGCTGTTACGCACCCGCTGCTCGCCTTCCAGAATGGCTCGTAGCCGGACCAGCTCAACCGAGCAGGCCGATGCGGCCTCACGGACCAGCGCGGTGAGCTGCTCGTCCGCTCCCTCCGAGACGGCGGCATGACGGGCCCAGACATACCCCGCCCAGCGATCGGGCAAGAGAACGGCCGAAACGATGTAGGCATAGCCCTCATGCTCGAGCGCGACAACGGGCGGCGCCAGGAGCTCCTGGCTGTCAAGGCCTCGATAGGCGTCGCGTAAGCGCGCGATAAGGCGCTCGCCCAGCCCGTCAGGAAGGCGAGATTCAGTCCGATCCAGACGCTCACCCGTCCCGTCAAAGGCCTGAATGGGTTCGACCGCCTCGTCTGCGATAACGCCATCGCAGCCCGCCATCATCGCGAACGCACGAGCCAACCCGGACAGACCGCGACCGGCCACAACCTGTTCCATCAAGCGGCGATACCCGTCACTGGCAGGCTGCATGGAGATCCTTGTTTCTGACATCAAGGGCAAGATGCTCCCCGCCCTGCTGAACACTAGCCGTCTGGGGCATCATGGCGCACTGGAAAGTGCATACAGCAGCATAGCGGTTTTGATGGACATATTATCTATCCGCAGGCAAGCCTTCGGAGCTTCGGCACGGCTATGCATGGCTTGCCTCGTCCGATCTCGCGCGTGACATCCGACCGGCTCGGCCAAGCCCAGGAGGCCGGAGGGTTAGACCGTCTCCTCTCCCTCGATGGGCAGAATCCTCTCTCCGTCATCCGTTTGCACCGTTGCGGTCCCGGCCGGAATGTCCAGTTTGACCACCCGTCCAGCCGCCAGTCGCTCACCAATCACTGGAAAACATGATGCAGGATGGGCGTTCAGCGCCTCCGACGCCTGGTCGGCAAGGGACGGGTAACGAACTGGCGACACCTCAGCCAAGGTCGCGGTGGGCAAACCGTCCTCCTGGAGAAGGTATCCGGGTGCGACGATGATCCGCCCAGGTTGCGTGCGGCCGTCGACGACCACTCCGACAACCTGTCCCGCAAGCTGGGAGCGCTCGCCGGTCTCAAGGAGAAACAGACGGCCTGCCGCCCGCACCACCGCCTTGCTCAACGTCAGCCCAACGACACGGCGAGTGCCTCCAGTGTGAGGCGAGGGTCCACATTCTCGTCGATTCGCTGCCCGGCGAGGGCAACGGACCGCAGCCGGTCCATCGCACCCCGAAGACCGAGCCGGGCCGCCGTCGCTATGATCTCCGCCTGTGATGATCGATTGACGATGGCGTCAATCCGGCCCGACGCCGCGAGGACTACGTCGCGCCACCAGGCCATCAGGAGCTCGATCTCCTCAATGACCATGGTCCGCGTCTTGTCGGACCGGCCGGTGCTCGCGGTCAATCCTTGGACGGCTTCGAATCGTTCCAACAACGACGCCCCGCACCACTGTTCGAGATCAGCCTGCAGGCGTTCTCGCCGTTCCCGCAGCTCCGGGTTGTCGATGGCCTCGATGGCCCAACCAGGCGCTCCATAGGCGAGGGCCGCGGTTCGCTCGGCTTCTGCAGCCTCAATGCCACGTCGCTGAAGCTCATGAGCGATGTCCCCCGCCTGCACCATCCCCAACAACACCAACCGGCACCGCGAGACGATGGTCTCGGGTAGATCGTCCAGAGAATGAGACGTCAGCACAAGAATGACCTGGGGACAGGGCTCCTCGAGGGTTTTGAGGAGGGCATCACTCGCCTGCTCCGTGAGCGTGCCTCCCCGCACAACCACCACTCGCCAGCGGCCCTGACTCGGACGGAGGGACAGCGTGGAGCGCAGCTGGCGAACCTGATCGATGCTGATGCGTTCCTTGTCCTCGGGCTCGAGAAGCGTCACATCCGGATGAATCCAGCGCTCGATCAGCCGGCATGACTGACATCGACCACAGGGGCCTGCTCCAACTTCCTGCTCGCAGTTGAGCGCCGCGGCAAACTGCCTGGCCACCGTTCGCTTCCCCACTCGATGCGGCCCCAGAAGTAGGTACGCGTGGGCTGGAGCCGCCACGCCATTCGACAGGGCCCGGATGGCCGAACCATGGCCCACAAGACCCCAGCTGGATCCGGTTTCCGTCATGTTGACTCTGGAGTGGCGCTGAACATGCTACAGGCTCTCACAGCCTGACAGTGATGCGCTGTCGAGACCGCGCAGGCATCTCGAACGTTACTCCGTCCGGCTGTCCGACTGCCTGCCACTGAACCGCTGCGGAGCTCGAATCCGGATAGTCCGCGACAACCGAGGAGGGGAGGCGCCGCTTGAGCCGCAGAGTGAAATCGAGAGTCAGTCCCTTGGGCGCTCCGTTCGGAAAGGCAAGATCCATCTGCACCTCTCGCGACGAGGAGCGGTAGAGAAAGTCGAATGGACGTCCACCGTACCATTTGCGCACACGGATGTGACCCCACCGCCGGGGCTTCTGCGGCGCCAGAGAAATGCGACTGTTGGGAACGTCGACGCGTATACCGGCGAACCGGTGGAGGGCCTCAACCAGGCCGGTCATGCTCCAGGTCTGGAAGTCCGGTCCGGCCGGGCCACGGTGGTCAAAGACCTCGCTCACGCCTCCCAAACCCGCGGTTGCTCCGGCGTCGTGTATCTGGCGGGCCAGATAGTGGTCGAACGCCATATCCGGTCGACCATGTCGCAGCTCACCGGCCACGAATAGCTGAGAGAGCCAGTTCCACTCGATTCCCCGGTGATAGTTGACCTTCCCCAGACTGGGTAATGGCCGCCCGGCGCGCGCCAGGGCGGCGATCTGGGGACCAAGCACTGACTCCCATTGGGAACGGGCCAGCGTGCGAATGCCGGACACCCCGCCCAGCTCCCGACGTCCGAGAGTCAGACTTCTGTCCTCCCATTCCCAATCGAATGGCAGGTCGAGAACGGTCCAAAAGTATGAGTTGGGCGTGAACAGGTCCACCGATTGCAGGTTCCGGCCAAGGTGATCAACAAAGTGGTCTTCCCGGCTGAACAGCGCAAGAGAGTCGCGAAGGTGTCGAGCGGCATCTTGCATTTGTTCTCCCAGGTCTCGATCGGCCTGTATGACCACGTCGCGAAAGCGCTCCAGCGCCGTGAGCCAGAGCAGCTGGATTTCGATTGGGTATCCCGACCGGGCAGAGAACTCCGTATCCATCCACGTTTCCCATTGATGGCTGGGTACCGAGATTCCTCCCGATGGGAGCAGCCCCCGGCGGCAGCGCGCAAGGGAGCGCCGAAAGAAGTGGATCACCTGCGGAAGCTTGGCCGTCAAGGTGCCGGTGTCACCCGACGCCGAGACGTATTGGGAGAGGCGCAGCAATGCCCAGAGCGTACCGTCGCTCGATGTGTAGCCCGGCTGCTCACCTGTCCGCAAACGCAGCGGTAGTCTTCCCGTCTCAGGGTCTTGGCCCTGCCACGTCGAGCTGAGCACACTCCGGCTCGTGCGGTATTGGCCCAGGGCGATCAGGCCACCGAGGGCGATGTTCTCGTCGCGACGCCACGCCTCCTGAAAATAGGCATCTCCGGCGAGAATCGTCGCAGATCTCGGAACCAGAGAGGAGCGGGGCCCGGTGGCCTTGGGAGACACGACCAAACAGTCCACGAGTCTCGACACGACGTGACCGTAGGCACGATCGGTTGGCGGGTGGCCGCAGGAAAACCAGGTGTAGGCACGCAGATCTGCCAGCGCTGCCCGCTTCTCCTCCAACAGGGCTGACCGCCGGAGCAGTGCCTCGCGGGCGGCTAAGGCCGCCTCCCGTCGGGACGTTCCAAACCCAAAGGAAAGGGCGGCTGAACGCCCCGGCCGCATCAAGATCGGCGCGTACACCCAGTCGGCGGCCATTTCCCAAAGGGGCGCGTGCTCCGTCGCGGGCGAGCCATAGACTGCTCGCCGCCTGAGATAGCGCCTCCGCGCCGCATCCAGGCTGTACCACATTGGTCGCCACCGATCTGGCGTTTCCCGGAGCTCGACGTCTTCCACCTCATAGGCACAGGCCACCCACAACGTCTCAACCGTTCGCACAGGAGTGCCCCCGGTATCCGGTTCCTCTGAATCACCAGTGTGCGCCGGCTCAACACGCCGGCTCACGGACAGAAGCCCCGGCTCGAGCTCGGCGTGGTAACCGTGCTCCTCACGAGTGCCCCTGCTGAAGCTGATGTTGAGGTACGGCTCGAGAAACATGTCCTCCGATGCGTCCATCCACCACAGACATGCCGGCAGAAAGTCAGGCACAAAGTAATGCTCGATCATTGGCACTGGGTGGCTGTACTCACGCCGCGCGGTCACTCCGTCGGTCTCGAAGCGATGTTGGAAGCGGCGGGACATGACCGCGCCATTCAGATTTGTGCACACGATGCCTTCTAGGAACTTCCGGCCGAAGATGGATGCCCCGTACCATTTCGAGCGATGCAGGGTCCTCGCCGCCGCCCCGTTCCCTGCGGGCAGGTGCAGCATCAACCCGGCCTTGTTGCCGAGGAGAAAGTTGCGGCCACGGAGCTGAGAAGCGCTGAGGGAGACTGGTTCCAACGCGGGCTGAACTCGCCCGATTCCGGCCACGCTATCCGGAAGTCCGGTGGATACGAGGGCCATTTCCCGGCTAACGGCCAATGGCCCTACGCGGGAATGGGTTCTTCATCCACCGGGGCGACATCGCTTCTGAGGAGCGCGACAAGACCGCGAGTCAACAGTCGTCGAGAGTGATGAATGGTTTCCAACATCGAGACATCGCCGTACCGACCGACCATGCCGGTGAACTGATCCAAGAGGTCGACCGTCTTATTCAAGATGGACACGATATCGCCCTCACCTGCCTCGATGGTGGGGCTGATCTCTTGGATCGATGCGCCCGAGCACCAAGCCAGGGCAACGCCCCAGAACCAGGAGCTTGCGCCCTGTGCCAGCCGGATCCCCTGGCCCTCCTCAAGCCCTGACACTCGCCGGAAGGCTAGGTCTGCGATGCCTCGAAGATCCCAGAGCTCGAGCGGCAGACGGAACGAATTGTACCGGCGTCGATCGACATCACAAGCGAACCAGCTTAGGAACTCCGCCAGCTCTGCCGCACCGAGACCCATGAGCACACCCTCGTGGTACAGCTCCGAGATCACGATGCCCGAAGGCGCTACCATCTCCCGCAGTCCCGCCGCCTTGTGACCCAGGCCGCGCGGTTGCACGTAGCCAAGACGTCGCAAAACTGCGGTAACGGCCCGGGCGGTACGTTCCGCATCTTGATCGCGTTCCCTACGGGCTGAGTCAATGATGCGGAGAAGGCGACTGCGCCGTCGCAGAATCTCAATCCGGCCCGAGGCGAGCCGTTCGAAGCCGGGGTCCACCATCAGTGAATGAAGTGGATGCTGGCGCAGCAATGCCCGGAGTGCCTCGATCTGACCGGCGTAGCGAGTACCGCCATGCGGGCTGCGCTCGCTCCGCCGTCGCCGACCTCGATGCCCGTCGTATCGCGACGCACGGGGCCTCTCGAGATCGGTGAGTCGGGCCTGAATTCTTAGGTACTCGTCGAGCTCCTCTTCGCGGCCCAAGAGCTCGGGAATCGGTCGCACCGATGCCAGCTCAGCCTCCACCGCACCCAGCGCCTCCTCCGCACGTCGGGCTTCGCCGTAGAGCTGAAACTGTCTGAGACTTGCCTTCACCATGGTGGCGATTCGGTCCTCGCCTCCGACCCGGTCGTAAAGGGCCAGGAGCGTGCTGTAACGGAGGGTGAACCGGCTCCGAACCGGCTCGAGAGGGCCTACAAGCACCGCGTAGTCCCGCTCGAAGTCGTGATACGGCGAAGGAACAACGACCACCGCTCCCCGTTCGTCGATGCCTCGGCGCCCGGCTCGGCCGGTGAGTTGACTGAAGTCATTGGCCGTGAGCAGCCCGCCGACTGGTCGCGACATGCGACTGATCACCACCGTGCGAGCGGGCATGTTGATGCCGACGGCCAGCGTGTCCGTTGCGCAAACGACAGAGAGATATCCCCGCAGAAAGAGGTCCTCGACGAGCTCCTTGCACGGCGGCAGCAGACCCGCGTGGTGGAAGCCGATGCCATGGCGCAGCAGGTCAGTCAGCCGGGTGATCTGATTTAGGCTCCGATCGGCGGCCGGAACCCCCGCCAGCGTCCAGGCGATCGCGCTCTCAATAGCCGCTCGCCGTTCACCGCGTGCAGGCGGCATGGCCGAGGCGAAACGCTCGGCATCAGACTCAACGCCGGCACGGGTGAAGGCGAACCAGATCGCCGGTAGCAGCTGAGCCCGGTCCAAGGACTTGAGCACCTCTTCGGGCCCGGTGGGTCGGGGTCGAGCATGCTGATGGCGTCGAGGAAACCGCCGTACCCGATGGCCGGCCGCATCTCGGATCAGAAGCAATCCCTCGCCCGTAAACACGTAGTGCTCCAGCGGGACGGGTCGCTGCTCATGGCGGATGAGAGCAACCGGGGCTGCGTCTGGCACCTTCCGGCGCCGTGTCTCGGTGATCCAGTCGGCGATCTCACCCGCGTTGCGGATGGTGGCTGATAGGCATACAAGCTGCATCTCCGGTAGGGCGCTGATGATCGACTCCTCCCAAATGGTTCCCCGCTCGGGATCGGCGATGTAATGCACCTCGTCGAAGACCACGCAGCTGACTTGCCGCAGGCTCTCGGGGTCCTCCAGAAGCATGTTGCGGAGAACCTCGGTGGTCATGACCAGAATGTCAGCGTCGCGATTCTCGGAGCGGTCGCCCGTCAGCAGACCGATCCGCCCAGGAAACAGGCGGTCCAAGTCGCGCCGCTTCTGATTGGAGAGGGCCTTGATTGGTGTCGTGTAGATCGCTCGCTGCCCGGCACGCGTGGTGCGCCACAGGGCATACTCCGCGATAACGGTCTTGCCGGCGCTGGTCGGGGCCGACACGAGTACCGACCGTCCAGCGGCAATATCATCCATTGCCTCGATCTGAAACGGATCAAAGGGGAACGTATAGAGGGAGGCGAAGGACGCCTCGGGCACCACACGGTTTACGGTTTGGACAGCCATGATCGAGTCTATCAACCACTAGACATAATTGACATCACGGATGGATGGCGGTTAACACCCGACCGGCCCGAGTTAAGAAATTCCTCTGTTCGGACAACCCGAGATCCCGAAGGCAGCACCGTGATACGGTGATAGTGGACTTCCGGAGACATCCCCACCGCTCGATTTCCGGCACTCGGGTTGGACGTGAGATCGAAACTCCCCGCGTCGATCGCTGCCTTCGTTGTTTCTGGGCTCGCACTGGCCGGTCTGGCGCTTGTGTTCGGCGCGCCCACCTGGCTTGCCAGAGCCAAGCCCTGCCACAAGGTGACCTGTGGACCCATCCAGCACATCGTCATCATCGTCAAGGAAAATCACAGCTTCGACAACATGTTCGGTCTGTTCCCAGGCGCCGACGGTGCCCGCTATGCCATGCGAGGCTTCCAGCGCATCCGTCTGAACACAACTCCCGACCACATGCGCCACGATCTGGGCCATGGGGGGTTGTCGGCGCTGCTCGCGGTCAACCATGGGCGAATGAACGGGTTCTGGCGCGTCCAGTATGCCTTCCAGAACGGAGTGGACGTCGCCGACTCCCAGTACAGCGAAGGGGAGATTCCCCACTATTGGGATTACGCCAAGCGGTTTGCCCTGGCCGACCACATGTTCTCAACCATCCTGGCCTCCAGCTTTCCCAATCACCTCGTAACCGTGGCCGGCCAGAGCCTGGGCGTCATCGGGAATCCCATCCACCTCAGTCGCAGCAACCGTTCCTGGGGGTGTGATGCAGGATCTCGTACCGTGGTCTACTACTTCCGGAAGGGAGCTCTGGGGTACAGCCGCCCTTGCTTCAAGATGCAGACGCTCGTCGACGAAGCTCGTCGGGCCGGCATCAGCTGGAGGTACTACGCACCCCCACGAGGACACTTCGGCTACATATGGTCGACGTTGGATGCGATTCGTCACATTCGCGACTCGCACCTCTGGTCGTCTAATGTCGTCAAGACCAAGTCGTTCCTGTATGACGTGCGCCACAACCATTTGCCGGCGCTCTCGTGGCTGACCACCAATCTCGAAACCAGCGATCATCCACCCAAGAGCATCTGTCGCGGCGAGAACTGGACGGTCCGGCAGCTCAACGCCATCATGCATTCCCCTGCGTGGCCGCACACCGTGGTCATCCTTACCTGGGATGACTTCGGCGGCTTCTATGATCACCTGCGGCCGCCCCACGAGAGCCGCTATCGGCTGGGCCCGCGAGTGCCCCTGCTTGTCATCTCTCCCTATGCTCGACCGCACTTCATCGACCACCGGCGGTACGACTTCCGCTCGGTCGTCAAGTTCGTCGAACGGGCCTACCGGTTGCCGCATCTCACCCACTTCAACCGATCGGTGAACAGCATCGGGGACATGCTCAACCTCAAGCAGACGCCGGACAAGCCGCTGACGCTTGAGCCGCGCCAGTGCCCGAAGACGGGGTCCGCGCCTAACCCGAACTATTAACCGCCGCCTCGTGGAAGACCCGCCGCTCTTGCCGGGCAGCGGCCATTTGCCGGGAGGATCGCCCCGACCGCGATCAACGCAAGTGCCTAGGGCTCTCTTTGCGCAGGCGTATGAGACGGATTGGTACTTGAATCGCCCATGGCCATAAGGTTAAAAATAGATGAAAATTGTCGGGATTGGGCTACGGCGTGGACGTCTTGTCAGCGCAGGCGCACTCCCTTCCAATCGTGGATTTGAATGGGAAGGGTCCAGAGTGTCATCATGAAGTCGCCTCCCCGATCGGTCGACACATCCCAGGGCAGATCTGAATTGCGGCCAGCACCCTCTTCGTTCGGTCACCCACGCGGCTCCCGGATCCTTCTTCCCGTCATCGCGGCCCTAGCGGTCATCGGAGGGTCGCTGCTCACTAGGAATGCGGGTGGGACGGGTTCGGCAGCTGCCGCCTCCTGCGGGCAGCAGTCGTGCAGCCCCATCAAGCACGTGATCATCATCGTGCGCGAGAACCACAGCTTTGATAACCTCTTCGGGCGGTTTCCGCACGCCGACGGAGCGCGGACGGCCAAGCGAGCCGGGATGTCGACGATCAAAATGGCGCCTGAGCTCGACCCGATGCAGACCGACCTGATCCATGGCGTCGACACGGCCCGGCGAGCCATCGACGGCGGCAAGATGGACCGTTTCTATCGGAACCCCTTCGCCTATCAGGAAAGTCAGGACGTCGCCGACTCCCAGTACTACGGATATCAGGTTCCGATCTACTGGTCGTACGCCAAGACTTTCGGCCTAGCCGATCATTTCTTCTCGACGATCATGGGCGACAGTTTTCCCAACCATCTCGTCACCATCAGTGGTCAGGCCGTGCACGTCATCAGCAATCCCGTTCGCCCCAACCTGGCCCACCTCCACTCGTGGGGTTGTGACGCGCCCAGTGACGTGACCGTGAAGCAGTATGTCGGCGGCAAGGTTGCCACAACCTTCCCGTGTTTCAATACCAAGACGCTGGCCGACGAAGCCAACGCGGCGGGGGTGAGTTGGAAGTATTACGCCGCAGGCTACGGCACCGACGGCTATATCTGGTCCACGTTCGATTCCATCAAGCACATCCGAAACTCGGCCCAGTGGTCCACCAATGTCGTCACCACTCCCCAGTTCGATTCCGATGTGCAGGCCGGCAATCTGCCTCAGATCTCGTGGCTGACCTCGCGCTTCTGGAATAGTGATCACCCTCCGGGAAGCATCTGCACGGGTCAGAACTGGGTCGCGAGCAAGATCAACGAGATCATGCAGTCTCCGTTGTGGTCCAGCACCGCCATCATCCTGGTGTGGGATGACTTCGGCGGCTTCTACGACCACCTGGCGCCACCCTATGAGAGCACCTATTCACTGGGACCACGGGTGCCGGCCCTCATGATCTCCCCCTACTCCAAGCCGGGCTTCATCTATCACAAGCGGTTGGACTTCCGGTCCATCGTTACTTTTGTCGAGAATCAGTTCAACTTGCCCCACATCATGAAGTTCAAGCGCAGCGTCAACAGCATCGGTGCGATGCTCGATCCCAATCAGCAGCCGCTGGCGCCTCTGGTTCAAAACCAGATTCCCAACTGCCCCAAGGCCACGGGGCAAGACCCCTACACCTCAGTCCTCTCCAACTGGTAGGTTGATGCCGCTGCTCTCGGTGGCTGCCGCTGTCACCCGGAGCCGGCGGACGTTGCTACTCCTCGCGGCCGCGGCATTGCTGGCAGGCGTGGCGACGGCCAGCGGCCGCCTGAGTCTCGGTGCCGCTGCCGACGGCTGCGCGACCACAACCTGCCCGCCCGTTCAGCACGTGGTCATCATCGTCCGAGAGAACCACAGCTTCGATAACATCTTCGGGCGGTTTCCGGGTGCAGACGGAACCCGGTTCGCGCACCGGGGTCGGAAGCGCATCAAGATGATCGAGACGCCCGACAGCCTGCTGCATGATCTCGGTCATGGAGGTAAGTCGGCCAAGCGCGCGATCGACGGCGGCCGCATGGACGGCTTCTATCGGATCGCCTTCGCTAAGCAAAACGGCCAGGACGTGGCCGACTCCCAGTACTTCAAGCGCGACGTTCCCAACTACTGGGCCTACGCCACACATTTCGCCCTTGCCGACCACCTCTTCTCGACCATCCTCAGCTCCAGCTTCCCCAACCACCTGGTGCTGGTCACGGGTCAGTCCGCACATACCATGGACAATCCATCCGTGGACAAACAGACACAGCCCCGATCCTGGGGCTGCGACGCCCAGACCGACACCCTCGTTCAGACCTATAGCGGAGGCCGTTTCCGGAAGGTTTTCCCCTGCTTCAACATGCAGACGCTGGCCGACGAGGCCAACGACGCGCAGGTCAGCTGGAAGTACTACGCCTCGCCCATCCACCATTTCGGCTACATTTGGAACACCTTTGACGCCATCCGGCACATCCGCAACTCCAGCCAGTGGTCGACAAACGTGCTTCCGCCGGCACAGTTCGACCAAGACGTCGACACCGGCAATCTGCCTGCCATCTCGTGGCTTTCCTCCGACCTGAGCACCAGCGAGCACCCGCCGTCCAGTGAGTGTGCCGGCGAAAACTGGACTGTCAAGCGGATCAACCAGATCATGCGGTCACCGCTCTGGAGCAGCACGGTGATCATCGTCACCTGGGACGACTTTGGTGGCTTCTACGACCACGTTGCCCCGCCGCACCAGGCGGCCTACCGTCTCGGGCCCCGTGTCCCCCTCTTGGTCATCTCCCCATACGCGAAGCCGGGATACATCGATCACAGGCGGCTGGATTTCCGGTCCATCCTCACCTACATTGAGGACACCTTCAACCTGCCCCACAAGGCGGCGTTCGACCGCACCACCGGCTCAATCGCCCACATGCTGGATTACAGCCAGACTCCGATGGCTCCGCTCCTCTTGAACCGACGGACATGCCCTGCGCCCTCGGGAGGACAGCCGCCGAACTACTCTCAGCCTGCGTGGTAAACTTTTTTCAATACTGTGCCGGCTGAGGGGGACCAGACCATGTCGATGACTGCTTCCGACGTCTTTGCGCTGATTGAGCAGGAGCGGGTGCGCTTCGTCAATCTTCAGTTCACGGACATCGTTGGAATGGTCAAGAGCGTTACCATTCCTGCCGGCCAGCTTCACGACTCGATCGAACATGGGACCTGGTTTGACGGCTCCTCAATCGAGGGCTTCGCGCGCATTGCGGAATCGGACATGCTGCTGCAGCCGGAACTCGACACCTTTCGCATCATTCCCTGGGAACGCGGAGAGAACACCACCGCTCGAGTGATCTGCAGAGTGCTCATGCCGGATGGACAGCCCTTCACGGGCGATCCCCGGGAGGTGCTCCTCAAGGTCATCGACGAAGCCAAGCAGATGGACTTCGATTACTACATTGGCCCTGAGCTGGAGTTCTTCCTATTCGTGCCGAATCAGAACGGACAGGAACCGCTGCCTCATGATCGCGGCTCCTACTTTGATCTCTCGACCGACCTGGCCTCCTCTGTCCGCAAGGAGATGGTGAACGGACTCGAGGCGATGGGCATTGACGTCGAGGCATCTCATCACGAGGTGGCCATCGGTCAGCACGAGATCGATTTCCGCTACGACCAGGCGGTGAAGACGGCCGACAACGCGGTCACCTTCAAGTACACGCTCAAGGCGGTGGCCGAGAGACACGGTTTGTTCGCCACCTTCATGCCCAAGCCCATATTCGGCGTCAACGGCTCGGGGATGCACTGCCATCAGAGCCTTTTCCATGCCGGCACGAACAAAAACGCCTTCTACGACGCCAATGACGACTACGGCCTCTCCGAGACCGCCCGCCATTTCATCGCGGGACAGTTGGCCCATGCCCGAGGCATGACCCCCATCCTGGCGTCGCTGGTGAACTCGTACAAGCGGCTGGTTCCCGGATACGAGGCACCTGTCTATATCTCTTGGGCGCGAGCCAACCGATCCGCTCTCATCCGGGTGCCCAAGATCAGCCCCGGCAAAGAGCGCTCGGCGCGCATCGAGCTGCGCTGCCCCGACCCCTCCTCAAACCCCTATCTGGCCTTCGCCGTCATGCTCAAGGCGGGCCTCGACGGCATAAAGCGACAGTTGCCGCTCCCGCCGCCCAGCGAGGAGAATCTCTACCATTTCACACCACAACGCTTGGTCGAGACGGGCGTGCAGCAGCTTCCCGACTCACTCGACGCCGCAGTCACCTGTCTGGAAAACGACGAGGTAATGCACGAGGCGCTCGGCGATCCGCTCTACGACCGCTTTGTGGAGGCGAAGCGCGAGGAGTGGAAGGAGTACGCCATGCAGGTCAGCCAGTGGGAGCTCGACCGCTATCTGTCTATCTTCTGACCGCGAAGCTCTCTCCGACTTCTAACGCAGGGCAGGCAAGTTGGGCGAAGTCAGCGATTCGGAGAGTGCCCGACTAGCCCCGGCAATTCATCGAGGCTATCGAGGGACAGCCACCGTTCTCCAGTCACAAACGCGGAAACGCTGCCAAGCTTACCCCGCGGTCACTCAGTACACGGGCTGGAGCCCCAGGTCATTCGCCACCTGGTTCAGATCCCCATTGACCGTCTGGCTCCCGGTTGGCATGGACTTGCAGGTCCCCGTACGGCCAATGATGTGTGACTGACCCCAACCGGCCAGATCCTTGGCAGCCTTCATCATGTCGTGGAAGAGGGCATGTTTGCGCTGCTTCTTGGTGGCCTTGGACAGTCGTTTGATCACCGACTTGGCGGCGGCCACGTCTGTGCGCGCCTTCTTGCTCCAGGACTTGTGCATCTCGCCTTTGCAGTGCGGGCGGTGGTGCTTCACAAACCCGTTGTGGCTGCCGGCGACGTTGCCGAGCGAGGTGTAGGCGCTGCCCGCAACGTTGTAGAGGTGTGGATAATTGATGGACTTGGCGGCCAGCACGGGCATCGCGCTTAGCACGATGCACGCTACGGCCGTTAGACAGGCGATAGCCATCGTCTTGAAAGGCTTCAATACTCGCTCCTCTGGGTCTCTCGGATAACCGGCAGGCGCCGGGGCGCTCCGCGCCCCTCATTATTGCGTTGGCGGTCGCCTCCCTCTCGCGACCCTAGACCCGATACGTGGCTCCCTCGACCGCGAGCGAGCAGGGACCATCAAAGGCTTGAGCCGCGTGGCGCACCATGCTGTCCGCGTGCGCAGACGGGTAATGGGTCAGGAGAAGCCGGCGAGCGTGCGCCCGTCGGGCCAGCTCCGCCGCCTGTTCCGGTGTGAGATGCCCCTGATCACGCTCCGACTTGGCTTGCGTGACGACGCTGCATTCCGCGAGCAGCACGTCAGTCCCCCGTACCAGCTCGACCACCGGCTCGACCACCGAGGTGTCGCTGGTGTATCCAATGGCCCCGGAGGCGGTGCCGTTGAGGCTCGAGAACCGCATGGCCCAGGCGGGGATGAAGTGATGCGTCGGCGCCATCCGAATCCGCATCCCCAGTAGGCACAGCTCCTGGTCCGGATCGAACACCCGAATGTCGTATGCGGAACCCCAGAACTCGTCCTTCTCGTCCAGCGCCCTGATCATCCCCTCAAGGATTGCCGGACCCGTCGGCGGCACATAGAGCGGCAGCCGCGGCAGACCGTTGAAGGTGATGTAGTACTTCAGCGGGACGATGTCGAAAAAGTGATCCGGATGCATGTGAGAGATCAGGATGGCTTTGATGCGATCGATAGACGTATGCAGCAGCAGCTTGGCGGCTGCGCCGTGACCGCACTCGAGAACCAGCTGCCCCTCGCCGGCATCAAGGAGGTAGCAGCTCGACGCGCCACCCGGATTGGGCTCCGCCGAGGCCGAGCCCACGATAGTCAAGTCGAGCGTCACACCGGATACCCTCTCCGTCTGATGAGCACTCCATCCTAGCGGAGTGAAATTGCGGGAAGCCCCGTTCGGCAGCCTCGCCCTATCCCGGTCGGGGACCTCTCGGGCGCCGGGCAGGCCCCCGCCCACCGGGCGGATGCGGTCGATGCCGGTGCTTCGGGCCCTCCGGAGCGAGGTTGGTTGGCTCCGACGGGTTTCCGCTGCTCGTCAGCTCATCCAAGAGCTTCCGCTGGTAGGCGGCTCGCAGCGTTAGTTCGGTCAGCGCCATCTCGTCCTCTTGTCCGGCCGCCTGTAGGATCTCCCGTTCTGCCAGCATCCGTACCACTCGCACCCCATCGACACCCATGCCGTGGTCGAGGAGCCGCTGGATCAGAACCGCCATTCGCACGTCTCGAGGCGAGTAGCGCAGCTTTCCCCGCTCCCGGCTCGGTCGGATGAGACCCTGTTCCTCCCAATACCGGAGGACCCGAGGCGTCACGCCAATCTCCCGGGCGAATCCGGGAATCGCTAGGAAGCGCTCGTCGCGTTGCTCGTCCTCGTACAACTTATCTGCCATAATCATGTAACATTATTGCCCTGCCCTTGGACTAGGATATCCATGTCGCCTCTTCAGCTCAGTCGTCCGATTCGGCAGATATTGGAGCATTCAGCCACCCTAGCACTCAGTTGTGTTGATAGCAAAATCGCCGGGTTTGTGTCAACAACCGATCGCCTCCGATTGTCGATATGGGCGGCTGCCGCCCTCCTCATGGTCACCGCGCGGATCCGGAGCGGGGACATAGTCGCTGCTCTGTCGGCAGACGCCCCACCCTTCCTCATCCTCGCCGCTGTCATTCTCCTTGGCCTACTGGCGGACCAACTGGGCTTAATCCGCCTCCTGAGCCGGCTGATCGTACCGGCGCATGCTTCCCCACGAAGATTGGCGCTCGGTGTGCTCTGTTTGACCGGTCTCCTGAGCGGCCTGGTGAATATCGACGTGGCAGTCGTGATCGCCATTCCGATGGCGTCAGCCCGGACCAGGGGTGGGCTTATGGCTGAAGCCATCGCCCTCACTGCGAATAGTGCCTCCTTCTTGCTTCCCAGCTCCAACGTGACCACGCTTCTGGTCCTCAGTCGGACTCCGCTCTCCCCAACTGGGTTCATAGAGATGAGCTGGCTTGCCTGGACGGTGGTCCTCATCCTCACCGTCAGCTGCCTGTCCTTCCTACTCCGGCCAGGCGCTGAATCGCTGAACGCGCCTCGCGAAGCAAACTTGCTCGCCCTCTTGGCCGATCTCCTTCCGCTGTACCTGGCCGCCTCTGCGATCCGCGGCATGCTCGTGCATGGCCTTGGGCTCGGTGGAAGCTTCGTGACGCAGTTTCTGTTCGCCTCCGTGTTGGCCGCGGCGCTAGACAATCTACCGGCCGCTTCCGTCATCCATGCGCACGGAGTGGCCGGCCACTGGGCCGCAATCTTGGGGCTGGCTATGGGCCCGAACCTCCTGGTCACCGGTTCCCTTGCGACGGTGCTCTGTCGCCGCCTGGCGCTCGATCGAGGGGCCGGATTCAGCGCTTGGCGTTTCTCTGCCCTCGGCCTGTTTCTCCTTCCGATTCAAGCTCTCACGGCCGCATCCTTTCTTCACGTCGCGGGCACAGCGGCCTGAGACGCACGTTGACCTGCTTTGCCCATGGCGTTACCATGGAACAAATCGAACACTGCGCGTGAGAGCAGAGCCCAACGACGTGGCAAGAGAGCCGGGGTTGCTGGAAGCCCGGTCACGTGAGGCTCCAATGGATCACCCCCGAGCGGCCGGGATTTCCGGCTGTTTGGGCGCATAAGGTCGATCGAGGGAAGCCCCATGCATGCGGGCTTCCGAAGTGGGGTGGTACCACGAACCTCTCGTCCCCGGGCGGGAGGTTTTTTGTTCTCCATGTTCGTCGAGGTCAACTGATGTTTCCGAGAGTGCTCGCCGCCGTACCTGACTGGTGCCCGCGGCCATGATCCAAGGGGCGATCGCAAAGGTCACGGATGGAGGTTCTCTGACCTCAGAGGAAGCCACGGCGGTCATGACCGAGATCATGGACGGCGAGGCGACACCGGCTCAGTTCGCCGCGCTCGTCACGGCGCTCCATCTGAAGGGTGAAACGGTCGACGAGATCACGGCGTTCGCCACCGTGATGCGCTCGAAGGCCCAGCCACTCCGGATCAGTGCCGACCTCGTGGACACCTGCGGCACCGGTGGTGACCACAGTGGAACGTTCAATGTTTCCACCGCCGCGGCCCTGGTGGTGGCCGGAGCCGGACAGCCGGTCGCGAAGCATGGAAATCGCGCCGCGAGCTCCAAATGCGGCAGCGCCGATGTCCTCGCCGCCCTCGGTGTGAAGATCGACCTGACGGCCGCTCAGGTGGAGGACTGTATCGCCGAGGCCGGCATTGCGTTCATGTTCGCGCCCGTTTTCCACCCCTCCATGAAGTTCGCCGCCGCGCCACGACGTGAGATCGCCATCCGCACGGTATTCAACATCCTTGGGCCGCTCACCAATCCGGCGCGACCGCGATATCAAGTCCTGGGCGTGTCCGATCCACGGCTGACGGAAAACATGGCGCGAGCGCTGTCGCGGCTCGGCGTCTCGCATGCCCTGGTGGTTCACGGAGCGGGCGGCATGGACGAGCTCAGCCTCCACGGACCATCGGACATTTGTGAGCTGCGAGACGGCTGGACAGCTCGTTACGAGCTGCGAGTAGAAGACGTGGGGCTTGCCCCGGCGCCCCTCCAGGACGTGCTGGGTGGTGATGCGACCGAAAATGCGCGCCTCCTGGAGTCCGTCCTGGATGGGCACGACGGCCCCCGGCGCGACATCGTGCTGTTGAATGCCGGTGCGGCCCTCTATGCGGCCGGCAAAGCGGAGACCATCCGCGACGGGGTCGCGCTTGCCGCCGAAGCCGTCGATTCCGGAGCAGCCAAGCAAGCTCTCAAACGACTCGTGGAGGTCACCAATCGCTTCGGCGCCGAGCCGCAGGCCACACCCGTCGAGGAGGGGATGTATCCACCCCGGTTCCTCTGGGATGTCGATTGATGAGCTACCTCGAAGAGATCATCGCCTACAAGCAGAGTCATTCCGACGCCATTCCGTCGGACCTCAACGCACGGCTTGCCCGCGCTCCGAAGCCCCGATCCTTGACCCCGACGACGGGAGGGCATAGTGCGGTTCTGATTGCCGAGTGCAAGCGCTCATCACCGTCGGCCGGGGTTATCGCCCCTGACTATGATCCGGTCCGACTCGCCACCGTTTACGTGGACAACGGGGCGGCTGCCGTCTCGGTCCTGACCGACGAGCACTTCTTCGGTGGCTCCCTGCAGGATCTCGAGGCGGTTCGTCAGGCTGTGCCAGTCCCGATCTTGCGTAAGGACTTCACACTCAGTGAGGCGGACACACGTCTGGCGCGAGCCTATGGGGCGGACCTGATCCTCCTCATCACGCGCATCCTCTCCGACGACCAGCTCGCGACGCTGCTGGGATGCGCCCAAGAACTGGGGATGGAGGCGATCGTTGAAGTCCATGACGAGCAGGACCTCGCCCGCGCGCTGCAGGTCGGGGCACAGATTGTGGGCATCAACAACCGAGACCTGTCCACCTTCAAAACGGATCTGCGCCGCTCTGAGGAGCTGGTGAGCCTGATTCCCAGGGATGTGCTCGTCATCAGTGAGAGCGGCATCTCCATGCCCGAGCATGTCGCTCGCCTGCAGGAAGCAGGCGTGGGTGCGGTCCTTGTGGGCGAGGCTCTCATTCGCGCCGGGGACACTCCAGCCCTGGTTCGTAACCTGGTCATGGCGGGGTGTCCTGATTGCCGGGCAGAAGCCGCGACCATGGAGGCGAGCCGATGACGAGCACCGACCAAAAGAGATTCAGCCGCCTGGAGTATCCGGTCGAGGGTCATTTCGGGCCGCACGGCGGACGCTTCGTGCCCGAGACCATCATGCCGTGCCTCACGGACCTCGAGGCGGCCTATCGCGAGGCGATGTTGGACGAGGAGTTCACCTCGCGTCTCCGCGACCTGCTCCGCACCTTCGTGGGACGGCCCACTTCCCTGTTTGCAGCCCGAAACCTGGGTCGGGCGGTACAAGCTCGGGTCTATCTCAAACGAGAGGACCTGGCCCATACCGGTGCTCATAAGATCAACAACGCACTGGGGCAAGCGCTGCTCGCGCAGCGAATGGGCAAGCGCCGGATCATCGCAGAGACCGGCGCCGGCCAGCACGGCGTGGCCACCGCCACGGTGTGCGCGCTCTTGGGCCTCGAATGCGTCGTCTATATGGGCGAGGAAGACGTGCGCCGCCAATCCCTCAACGTGTTCCGCATGAAGCTCTTGGGCGCTGAGGTTCGCCACGTGCAGTCGGGCACCAAGACCCTGAAGGACGCCGTCAACGAAACCTTCCGCGACTGGGTCACCAACGTCCGTACTACCCACTACATCCTGGGTTCCTGCGTCGGTCCCCACCCGTACCCGGTCATGGTGCGCGACTTCCAGTCGGTCATCGGTCGCGAAGCGCGAGCCCAGATCCAAGAGGTCGAGGGTCGGCTGCCTGATGGGGTCATTGCCTGCGTCGGCGGGGGCAGCAACGCCATCGGCATGTTCTACCCGTTTGCCGACGATGAGACTGTAGAGCTGATCGGCGTGGAGGCGGGAGGTGAAGGTCTGTCCACCGGGCGGCACGCCGCCAGTCTAGTCTCAGGCTCGCCGGGCGTGTTCCACGGAGCCAGCAGTTACGTGCTGCAGGACGACGAGGGCCAAATCTTGGGTACCCACAGCATCAGCGCGGGTCTCGACTACCCGGGAGTTGGTCCGGAGCACAGCTACCTCAAGGACTCCGGCCGTGCCCGCTACCTGGCAGCCGACGACAAGGCTGCCCTCCGCGCATTTCAGCAGCTCTGCCGGCTCGAGGGCATCATCCCGGCGCTGGAGCCCTCCCACGCCCTATCCGTTCTTCCCGAGGTGGTCGAGAGCCTCCGTGTGACGGAAGCCCAGGAGCCTCTCCTGATCGTGAATCTCTCGGGACGGGGCGACAAGGACATGGACACCGTGACGCGGTCGCTGGGTGTGGAGCTGTGAACGGAATCCTCGGGGCCGGGGCCGCCACCAGAAACACCACCGCCGAGAACCGCTTGGACGTGACGTTCCGACAGCTTGCGGGCCGTTCGGCGCTCATCCTGTACGTCACCGGTGGCTATCCGGATCTTGAAGCCAGCCGCCGGATCCTGCCCAACGTGGCAGCCGAGGCCGATGTCATCGAGCTCGGCATCCCCTTCTCCGATCCGGTCGCGGACGGTCCCGTTGTCCAGCGATCCAGTCACGCGGCTTTGGAGCACGGAGCCACGCTGGCCGGCTGCCTCGAGTCGGTGCGGCTACTTCGACAGCAGTCCGACACGCCGATTGTGTTGATGACGTATTACAACCCTGTCATCCGTCATGGCCTGGACCGGTTCGCGCACGAGGCACGAGAGGCCGGCGCGGACGGCGTGATCGCGGTGGACCTGCCCTCAGAGGAAGCCCGACCCCTCGCCGTCGCCCTGAAGGCCGAGGGACTACATTTGGTTCCGCTCGTGGCGCCGACCAGCACCGACCAAAGGATTGAGCGGGCTGCCAAGCTGGCGGGTGGGTTCATCTACTGCGTGAGCTTGACAGGCGTCACAGGTGTTCGGGACGGCTTGAGCCCCGACATTCCGCATCTGCTGGAGCGGGTGCGCCGCCACAGCGACCTTCCCCGGGCGGTCGGCTTTGGCATCTCTACGCCGGGTCATGCGCGCGATGTGGCCAGAGTGGCGGAGGGAGTGGTCATTGGCAGCGCCTTAGTCGATCTCATCTCGCGGACGCCGAAGTCGGCCCTCGAGACGGAGATTCGCCGCTTCGCCGCCGAGATTCGCGCAGGCATGGCAGCCGGGTGACCAAGAAGCGCGTTGTTACCGGTGTGCGACCCAGCGGTCCCCTCCACGTCGGCCATCTCGCGGGCGTGCTGCGCAGCTGGCTGGAGCTCCAGGAGAGCTATGAATGCTTCTTCCTGCTGGCGGACGTGCAGGCCCTTACCACGAATTTCGACCGCCCGGATCAGATTTCGACAGACGTGCGAGAGGTGATCCTCGACTGGCTCTCGGTAGGCCTTGACCCCCAGCGCTCCACCTTCTACCTCCAAAGCATGCTCCCCGAGATTGCCGAGCTGACTGTGTTCCTCGGGATGCTGGTGCCGCTCTCCCATGTACGTCGTAACCCGACCATCAAGAGCGAGGCCGAGCAGCGAGGGTGGGAGAGCGAGAACCTAACGTACGGCTTCCTCGGCTATCCCATCTCTCAGGCGGCCGACATCATGGCGGTTCGCGGCGACCTCGTCCCCGTCGGCGAGGACCAGCTGCCGCACGTGGAGCAAACCCGAGAAATCGTGCGCCGCTTCAACCGTTTGTACGGTCCCGTCTTTCCCGAGCCTCAGGCCCTGCTGGGCGAGATGCCGAGACTCCCGGGGACCGATGGACGGCGCCAAATGGGAACGTCTTTGGGAAATGCCATCTTCCTGATCGACGATCCCGAGACGGTGAGACGAAAGGTTATGGGGATGTACACGGACCCCCGGCGAATCCACGCGACGGATCCGGGAACGGTCGAAGGGAATCCCGTGTTCACCTACCACGACGTCTTCAACCCCGATGGCGCGGAGGTGGCGGAGCTCAAGCAGCGTTATCGGAAGGGTCGCGTCGGCGACATAGAGGTCAAAGAGCGGTTGGCGGTGGCCCTGAATGGAGTGCTGGAGCCGATCCGCCGACGGCGTGAACAGCTTGCAATGGACATTGATACCGTTGACGCTGCCGTGCGCTCAGGTACCCGGCGAGCGCGTTCCGAGGCAGCGGCCACGATGAAAACAGTCCGCGAGGTCATGGGAATCAGCTATCCCTCCCTACGGGAACAGCAACAGCCGGGCTGAAGGCCGCGGCCACGGCGATCGCGCAACAATCCTCTGACCTCCACTCAGACCCAAGAGACAATGGGGTCGTATCGCCTGCGAGACACGCGTGGCTGAGGAGGAGACTGTGAATACGAAATCCTGGAGCTCGCCACCCGACTTTCGGCTGCGTGCGGAGTCCGCCTACTCGGCCACACTGCACACTGACCTTGGCGACATCACCATACGGCTCTTGACTGAAGAGGCTCCCAAGACGGTGAATAACTTCGTCTTCCTGGCCCGCGAGGGGTTCTACGACGGTGTCGTCTTCCACCGGGTCATCAACGGCTTCATGATCCAAACGGGTGATCCGGAGGGCACCGGCCGCGGCGGGCCCGGCTACCGATTCGCGGACGAGCCGGTCCGGCGTCGGTACACGGCCGGTACCGTCGCCATGGCCAACGCCGGGCCAAACACCAACGGCAGCCAGTTCTTCATCGTTCATGGGCGCGACGTCGGCCTGCCGCCGAGCTACACCATCTTCGGTGAGGTGACGGAAGGCATGGATGTGGTCAACGCCATTGCCACTGCCGCAGTTACCGCCGGCAGCTCTGGGGAGCAGTCTCGCCCAGTCGAGCCCGTGAAGATAACTTCCGTCGACATTGAGGAAGCGGCGTCCGCCTAGATCTGCAACGATCGCAACATTCCGGAGCCGCTCGGTACTTTTGGGCTATGTGTCTTGCCCTTCACGTCGGTAACTCTGGAGCACGAACGAGACAGCGAAAGCGCTGCCTGCAAATCTTCACCGACGATATCGGAGGTTATCTGGATGTTTGGCGATTGGGCGACCCATGTGTACCTGACGGCTATCGAGCACGTTCGTGCAGCGGTTCGGCGGGATGACGAAGAGGGACAGGGCATGGTCGAGTACGGCCTGCTTGTGGCTCTCATCTCGATTGCTGCCGTGGCGATCATCACCTTGATCGGCACCGGACTCAAGGCGAACTTCCAGGACGTGGTCAACGCCCTGTAAGACACAAGCCGACAGTGGAAGGACCGCGGCCAGTGGCCGCGGTTTTTCTTTTTGGTTACATGCGGGCCTGGAGGTACGCGACGATCGCGGCGGCCACGTCGACGCCGGTGGCGTCGACCAGCCCTCTAAACTCCGCACCCGTGTTGATCTCAACAACGCGATAGCCACCTTCAGCTTCCAACAGGTCGACACCGAGTATCTCTCCCCCCACTGCCCGAGCGGCCTGAAGAGAGATCTCCTCGATCGCCGGAGTCAGTGGGCATGGCGCGGTCGAAGCGCCCCGGGCAACGTTGGTGATCCAGTGAGGCGACGAGCGGAAGGACGCTCCGATCACCCGGTCTCCGACCACAAACGCGCGAATGTCGCCACCGGGCTTCGGCACGTATTCCTGGATATAGAAGATCGAGTGGTGATACGAGCCGAGAATCTCCTTGTGCTCCAGCACCGCCTCGGCCGCCTCCCGATCATTGATCTTCGCCAGTAGCCTCCCCCAGGATCCAACCGGCGGCTTGAGCACCGCTGGATATCCGACCGCTTCAATTGCCCTGAGCGCCGACTCGGGCGTGTAGGCAATCAGCGTGCGGAGTGTCGGCACACCGGCTGACTCCAATGCCACGGTGGTGAGGAATTTGTTGTCGCATGTCAGGGTGGCAGAGTAGGAGTTCACGGTGGGAACGCCGGCCGCCTGCAGGTACCGGAGCGTGTACTCCGCGCGAGAGTGCACCAATCCGCGGTCCAGTACCAGATCGACGCCCGGGAAATCGCCGGACGATAGATCAAGCACCAGCTCTTTGTCGAAGATCTTGATCAGCTCCACACCCGCCGCGTCAGCCGCTGCGAAGATCAGCTTCTCCTCCAGCCGCACCTGAGAGACCAGGATGCCAAGCCTCATCGAAGCTGCTCCAGCCGGCGCCGATGGGCGGCCCCGCGCCGCTCAAAGGCACGGATCTGTCGTTGCACATCCTCGACATTGGTGCTTCCTGACGTCCGTTTGGCCCTGATGGAATCCTCAGCCGTGGGTGGTCGACCTGTCCCGTCTAGGCGCAGCTCCACCTTCTCGTCATCCCGCAGCTCCTCCAGCGTCCTTCCCTCCTCGACGCAGGCTCTGACAATGCCCGCCACCGTCTCGTGCGCCTGCCGAAATGGGACACCCTGGACCACCAGGTGCTCGGCAAGGTCGGTGGCAACCGAGAAGCCCGAAATAGCGGCGGCCGAGCGCTGTCCGTCGAATCGCACCTCCTGAACGGTGGCGCATAGGACTTCGAGACAGGAGATCAATGTGCGGGCCGAAAGGAAGAGCAACGGCTTCGACTCCTGCAGGTCGCGATCATACCCTCCGGGCAGTCCCTTGAGCAACGCCAGGGACCCGGCCAGCGCGCCCTGCACGATCGCAGCCTTGCCACGCACCAGCTCGAACACGTCGGGGTTCTTCTTTTGGGGCATCATGCTGCTGCCGCTGGCGAAGGCGTCGGGAAGCACCACGAATCCCAGCTCCGTGGAAGACCAGAAGATGAAGTCTTCCGATAGCCGCGACAGGTGAACCATGCACAGAGCGGCAGCCGCGATGAACTCCACGATGAAGTCCCGGTCGCCGACGGCGTCCAGCGCGTTTTCGGAGGGCTGGCCCAGGCCGGCCAGTGAGGCCAGGAGGTCGCGATCCAGAGGCAGGCTTGAGCCGGCCAAAGCCGCGCATCCGAGAGGCGACCGGCCCACTCTGGCGAGTGACCCCTCGAATCGCTCCCAATCCCGGTCCAGCATGGCAACCGATGCCGTGATCGCGAAGCCGATCGTCACCGGCTGGGCCTGCTGCAGGTGCGTATAGCCGGGCATCGGCGACGCGGCATTGCGACTGGCCTGTTGAAGCAGGGTCTCCTGAAGATCCACAATTCTCTGCAGAACCTCTGCCGTTTGGTCCAGGGTGTACAAGCGTAGGTCGGCGGCCACCTGCTCGTTGCGCGATCTTCCTGCATGGATGCTGTCGGCCAGTGCCCCCACTCGGTCACGCAGCGCCACCTCAACGTGGGTGTGGACGTCCTCGAGATCGTCCCTCCAAACGAACCGATCCTTGGCGATCTCCCGTTCGACTTCGCCGAGCGCCTTATTCAGTCGATCCGCCTCCTCATGGGAGATGATGCCCGCTAGAGCGAGGGCGGCGACGTGTGCCCGGCTGACTCGAATGTCATAGGGCGCCAGCACGCGATCGTCATCCACCGAGGACGAGAACCGCTCAAACAGCGGGTTGGAGGGCGCCGAGATGCGGCCCTGCCAGGTCTTCATTCGGCATCTGACGGCACGAGAGACTGCCGGCGCGCCTGCACCCGCAGCGGCAGGCCCCAGAGGGCGATGAAGCCATCGGCCGCGCGATAGTCGAACGTGTCCTCGCCGCCGTATGTGGCCAGGTCGTGGTCGTACAGGGAGGCGGGCGATGTTCGACCGACGACGGTGCAGCTTCCCTGTTGGAGCTTGAGGCGGGCGGTACCCGTCACGTGTCGCTGGGCGCTGCTCACGTAGGCCGCCAGATCCCGTCGGAGCGCCCCAAACCAAAGCCCGTTGTAGATGAGATCCGCGTAGGTTTGGCCGACCAATCGGTTGAAGCGCAGGGTGTCCTTGGTCAATGTCAGATCCTCAACCGCACGATGTGCGGCATGAAGGACCACCGCCGCGGGCGCTTCGTAGATCTCTCGTGACTTCAGACCGATGAGGCGGTTCTCGATCATATCGATGCGGCCAACACCCGTCTCCCCGGCGATGCGGTTCAGCTCCTCGATCAGCTCAAGAGCGCCCATTGCCGTGCCGTCCACACGCACGGGTATCCCCGACTCAAAGTCGACCTCCAGATACCGAGGAGTGGTCGGCGCCTCCTGGCGACGGCAGGTCCAGGCGTACGCGTCCTCAGGCGGCTCGACGCTCGGGTCCTCCAGGATCCCGCACTCGCAGCTCCGTCCCCACAGGTTCTCGTCGGTGCTGTAGGGGCTCTCGCGCTCCACCGGCACTTCGATCCCATGGCGCCGGGCGTACTCGATCTCCTCTTCGCGGGACATGTGCCACTCCCGGATGGGCGCAATCACTTTGAGATCGGGAGCCAGAGCCGTGGTCGCCACGTCGAATCGAACCTGGTCGTTCCCCTTCCCCGTGCAGCCGTGGGCGATCAGAGAGGCGTTGCTTCGGCGTGCCACGCCCACCATGATTCGAGCGATGAGGGGTCGAGCCAGGGCGGTCGCGAGTGGATAGAGGTCCTCGTACAGAGCCCCCGCCTGCAGCGCCGGCATGACAAAGTCACTGACGAATTCCTCGCGGCCGTCGACCACATAGGCATCCCGTGCGCCAATGTCGAGCGCTCGACGCCTGGCCTCCTCCAGGTCAATTCCGCCGCCCAGGTCCGCGGTGAGCGTTACGACTTCCAGGTCGTACTTCTCCCGCAGCCATCGAATGGCGACAGACGTATCCAGTCCACCGGAATAAGCGAGGACGACGCGGTTCATGAGTGGCCTCCGAACGGGGAATGCAAGCGGGGGCGGAAGGGACGAGCCCGCTGCCCGTGGTGCCACCCAACTGACCGTGCGATACTTCACGGCCACTCATTCGCCCATTAACGGAGGTGCTGTTCCCGCACGGTCGAACCGTGTCGGCTCGGGAGCCCGTCGTCCCACCGCGTTCGGGCTTTCACCGTCCCCGATCGCTCACCTGCCGGTGGGCCTGCTTCTCCTTCAACGCCGCGTGATGTACTGCACTATAGCTGGAGGACAGAAAGGGCGGCAACCGCCACGCCGTTGGACTCGACCGAACTCGGAAACATGAGGCGGCCGCACTCGACCGCCGGATGTGGCCGCCTCAGCTGACGATTAGGCCAGATCGGCGGAGATGCCGCGCGCCGCCATCACTCCACTCACGGCGGCCGCCATGGCGCCTTGAGAAACTCCGGCGCCATCGCCGGCCAGGTAGAGGCCGGGCAGCCTGGTTCGACCTTGAGAGTCAATGTCATGGAGCCAGGCCGACTCAATCGCCGGGCTATAGACCATGGGACCGGACTGCACCAGTCCTGGAGTCAACCGGCTCAGCCTGTTCAGAAACGTGCGCAGCCCCTGCCAGTACTCCTCAGGCCAGTCGGCTCGGATCGGTCGATCGGGAACATCCAGGCTGGGCACGACCGCCGTAGCCGCCGCGTCGCCTGGCATGGAACTCGGGGCAGTCGGGTCCATCAAATCCGCGAGATTGCCCCTCCCCACCGAGGGCGGGAACATCAGGAACACGCCGGCAGATCGTGGGCGCCACAGAAGAGAGAAGCTCGTGTTGCCGGAGGGGTGATCCGGCGCCGGCTGTACCGTGACTCGCTCGCCCAGATCATCGCCGCCGACCGTGATGCGGGCGCCAACTGTAAAGGCATAGGTGCGGAAGTGCCCGGTCGCGTTCTCAAATGAAAGCCGTGGATCGGGAGTCAGAACGGTAAGCGGTCTCAGCGTCTTAGTCGGCGCTTCGAGTCGCACGCCCACGGAGAGGTCCCGCCTCGGCGTGAGACCCAGTCCAGAGACGATGGCAGCCAACCAAGCGGCCTGCGCGCGTCCGGGAGCCAAGAGCAGGGCGGCCGGATCAAGGGTCATGCGCCGTTGGCCGCTCTCGATCGACACCTGCCAGCCGTCGCGCGTCTGGGCAATGCCTACCACGCGTGTGTCGCTGGAGATCGAGATCCCCGCTGAGCGCAGTCGCTCCTCAATCCCCTGAAGCACCTTCATCCGGTCCTCTTGACTCAGATGGCGGGCCGGGTAGTTGAGCTGCCACTCGAGGCCCACCTCGGCCGCCCGCTTCGCCGCAGAGTCCAGGGCCGAAGGTGGCGACTCCTCCCTCCACTCGGGTGCCCCCAGACCGGTGAGCCGGCAGCTCACCACCTCGGCCACGGACACGCACTCATCGGCCGCGAGGGTGGTCGGGCAGCCCGTCGGTGTCGATTGATCGAAGGAGAGCCGTCCCCCAATGAAAAGCCCCGAACCACCGAACCCCGTCAGCCATTCGCCGGGTCGACCGGTGCTCCGCGGACGCGCCATGCGATCCGCCAGTGAGGGGCCGGCGTCTAGAACGACACAGGAATGGCCACGGTTGGCCTCGGCCAGCTCCAGGGCGGCCAGCAACCCCGCCGGCCCCGCGCCCACGATGACCACATCCCATCTGTTGCCCACAGCTCATTGTCGGCAGTGGCCGCGAGCCGCCTCATAATGGGATATTCAACCTTCCGGGATTCGGATGAGACAGGAGATGACATGAAGCCGACCGCCCTGCTGCGCGTTCCCCTGCCGCTCCTGGCGGCTCTTGCGGTCGTCGCCCTGGCAGTCGCCATTCCCTATCAGGCGGTGGCCCGCACCACCACTAGCTCCACGCACAAGGTGAAGACCCTGCGCGTTGCCTTCCAGAGCGACTTCGGCACTCTCGATCCCGCCGTGGGCTACAACTTCGGCCCCTGGATCGGCGAGCATGCGATCTTCGACGCCCTGCTCAACTACCGCGATGCACCCGGCACCAAAGGCACTCAGCTGATCCCGGACATCGCGAAGTCTCTGCCCAAGGTCAGCAGGAACGGCCTCTACTACACTTTCCACCTCCGCAAGGGCGTCCGGTTCTCGCCGCCGGTGAATCGCGTGGTGACCGCGGCGGATTTCAAATATTCCATCGAGCGGTCACTGAGCAAGCACACCCCCAATGCCGCCATGTACAACAGCCCCTTCTGGTCGCCACTGGCCGGAACCAAGGCGTTCTGGAGCGGCAAGGCGGCTCACATCAGCGGCATCAAGGTGCTCAACCGGCTGACCATCCAGTTTCACCTGTCCTATCCCGACCTGGCATTCGAGAACATACTGGCCATGCCCTTCGCTTCGGTCGTACCCAAGGAGTGGGTCCAGCGTAAGGGAGCAAAGCGATTTGCCACCGATCCCATCGGAACCGGCCCCTACCGGTTGCTTTCCTGGAGTCGCGGGCAACAGATGATCCTGGGCCGGAATCGGAACTACTTCCGCAAGGGGCTTCCGCGAATCCCTCGGGTCAGCATTCAATTCGGGGTAAACCCGCATCTGCAGATCCTGCGGGCCGAGAAGGGCCAGCTCGACCTGCCCGGCGACCTCGTCTCAACCTCCGACTATCTGGCGCTCAGGCTCAGCTCCACGTACTCAAAACAGCTGGTTGGAGAGAAGGATATTGCCGTCCGTTACCTTGCCCTCAATACCCAGATGAAGCCCTTCAAGGGCAACTTGAATCTGCGCCGGGCCATCAATATGGCCATCAACAAGCCGCACATCATCCGCCTGCTCAATGGACGGGGCGTGGTCATGAACGGCATCTTCCCGCCCACCATGCCGGGGGCCAACAAACACTTCACGTACTACAAGTACGCGCCCAAGAAGGCCAAGACGCTGCTCAAGAAGGCCGGCTACAAGCCGGGTCAGCTGCATCTGAGTCTCATGTTTGACGAGAGCAACGCCGATTACACGACGGTGGCTGACGCCGTTCAGGCGGACCTCAAACGCATCGGCGTCGACGTGAGCCCCAGGCCGGTCTCCGACAACACCTATTACTCCCTGATCTACACTCCCGGCAAGAGCGCCTTCACGCTCGGCGTGTGGGGGCTCGATTACCCCGACCCGTCGGACTTCATCGACCCCCTCCTGACCTGCGCCGGCAGCAGCAACGCCGCGTTCTTCTGTAACCACGCCGACGACCGGCTGGCTACTCGCGCGCGAGGCGACCGGAATCGCAAGCAGCGCTATGCGCTCTATCGGAAGCTCGAAGGCAAGATCATGAGCCAGGCCCCCTGGGCGCCGCTCTACGACGACAAGCTCTACGACTTCCGCGGCGCCACCGTGAAGCATTTCTTCATCCAGCCCATCTGGGGATTCAGCTACGACCAATACGAACTGAAGTAGTGATCGGAGCGCCCCTCGAACCCGTCGAGGAGGAGCCGCTCGAAGAGCCCGCCGGCCATCGGACCTGGCGGGCTCTTCGCGTGAACCCGAGCTTCTGGATCGGCGCCTTTCTGGTCACCGGCGTGGTGTTCGTGGCGCTGTTCGCTCCGTGGCTGGCTCCCCACAATCCCGATCAGCCCTTTCCCAATGGGATCAGCGCCATCGGCGCGCCGTTGGGACACACCGCCAAGTTTCCGTTTGGGACCGACACCGAAGGACGCGACCTGCTGAGCCGTCTGCTCTTCGGGGCCCGTCTCTCACTCACGATCAGCCTCTCCGGAAATGCGCTGGCGGTGCTGATTGGCGTCGGCCTCGGCGCAGCCGCGGCCTGGTGGCGTGGGGCGCTCGAGGTCATCATCATGCGGCTGACCGACGTCATGCTGGCCTTCCCGGCCCTGCTTTTGGCGCTCGCCATCGTCGCCATTCGAGGGCCGAGCCTCACGGTGATCATCGTGGTCATCGGCATGGTGAGCTGGACGGGGCTGTGCCGTATCACCTACGGCCAGGTGCTGTCCTACCGGGAGCGGGAGTGGGTGGATGCCGCTCGCGCAACGGGCCTCAGCAGCCTACGCATCCTCTTGCGGCACATCCTGCCGCATCTGCTGGCGCCGATCGTGGTCTACGCGACCCTGGGAGTCGGCCTAACCGTGGTGTTCGAGGGCAGCCTCAACTACCTGGGCCTCGGCGTTCCCGATCCCACGGCGAGTTGGGGACGGATGATCAACCAGGGCGCCAGCGCACCGCTGCAGTTCTACTGGCTGGTGCTCTATCCGAGCTTGGCGCTCTTTGTGACCGTCCTGGGCTTCAACATGCTCGGGGACGCCCTGCGCGACGCGCTCGACCCGCACGGCCAGCTGCGTCGCTGAGATGGCGGCCTACATTCTTCGCCGGCTTCTGTGGGGCGTCCTGGTGTTGCTCGGTGTCTCCATCATCACCTTCATCACCGCGTTCGCCATTCCGAGTGATCCGGCCCGGCTCGTCGCCGGCCCGCACGCCACCCCCGCGGTTCTCCGGGCCATCCGGGCCGCCGACGGCTTGGACCAGCCGCTTCCCGTCCAGTACCTCCGCTACCTGCTCCATCTGCTGCAGGGCAACCTCGGGTTCTCCTATCAGCTCCAGCAGGACGTCCTCCCGTCGATAGCGGCGAGGCTGCCCGCCACTGCCGTCCTGGCGCTGGCCGGCGTCTGCTTCGAGCTTGCCATCGGGCTGCCCATCGGCATGATGGCGGCGCTTCATCACCAGCGGGCCGCGGACCGGCTGGGGGTGGTGATGGCCCTCATCGGCTTCTCCATGCCCCCCTTTGTCCTGGGAAATCTGCTGCTCCTGGTGTTTGCATTCGACTGGTCGATCTTCCCCCTGGGCGGCGCCGACCAACCGTTCTCCATCGTGCTGCCGGCCCTGACCCTCGGTCTGGGTGGCGCGGCATGGTACAGCCGTCTGCTGCGGGCCACGCTGGTCGACATCCTCCGGATGGACTACATGCGCACGGCGATGGCCAAAGGAATGACCTGGCGCAGGGCGGTCATCCGGCATGGTTTGCGCAACGCCGCCGGTCCGGTTGTGACCCAGTTCGGCCTCGACCTGGCCTACTTTCTTGGTGGAGTCGTGGTCGTCGAAATCGTGTTTGCCTGGCCCGGCGTGGGCCAGCTGGCGTACAACGCCATCCTCAACAACGACATTAATCTTGTCATGGGGACCGTTCTCATCGCGGCCGTGTTTGTGGTGCTGGCGAACATCCTCGTCGACATTGTTCAGGGGCTGCTCGACCCTCGGATACGCCTCGGCTGAAGGGGGCTGGAGGACCTGGCGGGGTGTGCCCTTGCTTCGGATTCCAGCGTTCCTGACTCCCCCGGTTCTTGTTTCGGGGGTTTCTAACTTCCTGAATTCCCTGGCTGCCGGCTGTAGCCTGACCCGACGCCCGTTGCGTGTTGCCTGAGCATGGATCCGGCTCAGAGGAGCTGGCCGTCACAGGGCCTCCGTAACAAAGCGAGGCACCAGAAGAGCTCGGCCCGGATAAGCTGAGTCAACCACCGTCTGGATCAGGGGGCGCGAGAGCTGTTCATCTTCCTGCGGGTTCTGGCGGGACTGGTCGGCCTGGTCCTGGTGCTCCTGACCCTCCGCTCGGCGATTCAGACCTTCATCCTGCCCCGAGCAGTTTCCGATCGGATCGCCCGCTTCGTGTTCCTCACTGTCCGTGCCGGGTTCGACCTCCGAGCCGCTCGCGCCGCTTCCTACGAAGGGCGCGATGCCGTCATGGCGCTGTTCGCGCCGCTGGCGTTGGTCTTGCTCACGGCCACCTGGCTCGTCCTGGTTATCTGCGGCTACGCGCTGATCTACTGGGGGCTGGGAACCGGCTCTGTTGGAGATGCGCTGACCATCAGCGGCTCCTCCATGTTCACGCTCGGCTTCGCCACCCCCCACGGTGTCGGCGACGACATCGTGCTATTCACCCAAGCAGGTATCGGACTGCTACTGGCGGCGCTTCTGGTTGCCTACCTCCCGACTATTTACGGGGCGTGGTCACGGCGCGAGCGGGCCGTGGCGAATCTGGAGGTCCGTGCCGGCTCACCGCCCACCGCGTCTGAGCTCATCATTCGCTACTCCCGAATCGAGGGTTTCGAGTCCATCGAGTCACTCTGGCCGGCCTGGGAGGACTGGTTCCTCGACGTCGAAGAGAGTCATACGTCGCTGGCCGCCCTCGCCTTCTTCCGGTCCCCGCAGCCGAATCGCTCGTGGGTGACTGCCGCCGGTGTAGTTCTGGACTCGGCTGCGCTCTTCACCACCACAGTCGACGTGCCCAGAAATCCCAGCCGCGAGCTGTGCCTACGGGCCGGATACATTGCCCTCCGCCGCATTGCCGGCCTGTTTCGCATTCCCTTCGATCCCAATCCCAAGCCCGACGATCCCATTTCCATCAGCCGTGAGGAGTTCTACGAAGCGGTGCAGCGGCTGGCGGAAGCCAACGTAAAGCTCAAACCCGACCTCGAGGAGGCGTGGCGTAACTTCGCCGGGTGGCGCGTCAACTACGACACTGTTCTGCTCCGCCTTGCGGCGTTCACGATGGCGCCCTACGCGCCCTGGATCTCGGACCGTTCAGTACGCTGGGAGCACCCGCTGCTTTCGATGTGGCGAAGACGCACGCTTCGCCGCCCGCGCTGATTCGTGCGCGCCGGCCTCGACGATTGGCGACCAAGAAAGCCATGGAAACCCGGTACCCATCAAGGAAACACCGAGCCGGGAGGCGCTGAGTCGCCGACTATAGCCGGGCCAGAACGTTGGCCGTCACCCGCTCGATCAGCGGGCTCGGTGAGCTGCGGGCGGGTGGATATGACCACCATGACGCCCGGATGTCGTCCAAACCGTAGCTCCAATCGATGGTGCCGGCATTGAAGACCATGGCTCCCCTGGCAGTTCTGTAGAGGGTTGAGTTGGACTTCCGGCGGCTCCCGGTACTCGTTCGAACAGGAGACGCGCTCAGGACTCGCACCTGCGGCGGGTGGGGATACCGTCCGAGCAGGGCATCCTCCTCGTGTCCCACGATGCCCTTCACCGATGTGCCCCTCGATACCCGTCTGCCCTTGAAGATCCAGCTGTGTGGGTTTTTCACCACCCAGGGATAGGGGCCATGCCGTCCCAGATAGTCCTCGTACATGGCCCCCAGCAGCTCACTCTCCGGCCGGTGCACCTGCTTTGACCGCCACATGACCGTCGCCTGTGTCGGGTCCGAGGAATGAATGGGGTCCCGTTTGAAGTCCTTGTAACAGATCTCAATGGCATCTCGCTGGCTGCCCAGGGGGGCGAGGCGAATCTGCCAGTAGCCGGTGTTGGCGGCGAAATTCGCCAGCCCCACCCCGGAGGCGACTGCCCCATCCATGGCATCGCGCATGGCCATGCTCCAGTACTCGTCATGCCCGGCAATGATGATGCCCTTCCGGTGCAGGAGGATGCCGGGATGGTCGTTGACGTCAAGGTCATCGGCGTAGGAAACGTCATACCCACGTGATTCCAGCCAGCGCACCATGTGAATTTCCCAGGAAAGAAACCACCCGGCGCCATCGTTCTGCTGGTAGGGACGGTCGAAGGAGACCATGACCGCCCGATGGTCAAACGCGGCCGCCGCCGACCGGTAACGGCTGTCGACATAGAGCGACTTGCCGCCCCACACGTTGTAGGCCTCGCTGGTGGTCACCGCGTCGATCATCAGCAGCGGGCTGCGATGCCTCGTTCCCCGAACGACAAAGGGAATGTAGGACTGATGGTTGGTCGAGGACGTGAGCTTGACGAGGTAGATTCCGCTCACCCAGCTGCTCGGGATCTCGATGCTGAATGACTCCGACCAGTTGCACACGAGTAGGCCGTTCCGAGGGTCCGGCGCCGGGACGGGCTGCAGGACACCCGGCAGCGAGGGAGTGGAAACCATGAGGCGGCCGCCGTCGCCTCCATACCAGCCCATTCGGAAGATGGAGGCCGTGAACCTGCTCGCCTTGGTGCTGACGAAAAAGGAGATGCGCTGACCGGGAGCCACACTTTGAGCCGACCCGTAGCCGCTGATCTGACCGTTGAGGGCCGGGGTCTGGATCTGCCACGCGGTCGTTCCGGGAAGCCGGTTCTCGAGCTGAATCGGGTTCAGATGAGATCGCCGCAGCTGAGCCGCCGTGGCGGAGCGGGACAGGGGAACAAGTGCCACAAGCGCGAGCAGCAGCCAGGATCCGGCCCTCACCCTACGCCTCGATCGCGGCGCCATCAGCTGTGACGAAAGCCATTTCTCCCCATCTAGGCGCCGGTCCTGCGCCAGCCCGGGCCGTCGCAGCCTATCACTCCTCGGACGCATCAGGTATGAAAGGCACGTCGCGCGCCACTCCGGCTTCCCCCGGAGGGCAGCCGCACAAGCTTCAAGCGGTTAGGAGCCAACCGTCTGCGGCGAGCGTGACAGCAGGCGTCTCGGCGAGGACGGGAGGAAGAGCAGCAAACCGGTGATCAGAAACAACGCCCACACGATCACCTGCAGGGCAGTCGGGGCCGACGCGTACCCCAGCAGGCCATGCAGCACGTCCCCCAAGCCGCTGCTCTCCGAGATCCAACGATCCGTGCGCCACAGAACCATCCCCGCGCCCGGCAGGACATGCAGGCGCTGGAGGTTTTGCGTGGCGTTGGCGAGCAGGCCGGCCGCCACCACCAGTAGACCCACGCCAAGCACCATGAACAGTCGCTTGAGGTTCAGTCGCACACCCAGGCGATACATGGCCACGCTCGCGAGCACGGCAGCAAGCACGCCCAGGAGCGCGCCTGCCAGCAATAGCCCGCGCGAGGTTCGGAACGCGATCGCCAGTGTGAAGATCGCGGTCTCGATCGCCTCGCGCCCAACCGTGAAGAACGCGACCAAGGCGAGCGCGAACCCCGAATTGCGCGAGATCGCCTGCTGCAGCTCCTCTCGAACGGATCCACTGAGTGACCGGCTGTGCTGCTTCATCCAAAACGTCATGTAGGTCAGGATGCAGACCGCGATGAGGAAGGTGACGGTCTCGAACCACTCCTGAGCGACCGACCCCACGAAGGCGTCCTTGGCGGCAAGATACAAGACCACGCCGACGAGGGCGGAGCCGGCGAGAGCTGCCCCCACCCCGGCAAACACCCATCGAAAGAGATCGCGACGACCGGCGCTGGCCAGATAGGTGAGGATGATCGAAACGATCATGCTTCCCTCGATGCCCTCACGCAGGAAGATGAGGAAGCTGCCGATCATGCTTGCCCACTCTCCGGGCTCAGGCTGCGCACCCAGATGAGGACTGCCAAGCTTCGCGACAGCCGATGCCTCCGGCCGGATGCCGTTCGATAGGCCACCTCACCGTCCACGGCCGGTTCCACCACCAGCCGGTGTCCCGGCACAATCCCGGTATCGAGGAGGCTGCGCAGCAGGGCGGATTCGTCCTCGACGACTTCCGAGATGGCAATGACAACGACCGTTTCGCCCGGCTCCACGTCGGCCAGCCGCACCCCCTGCTGATCGCGCAGGTAATCCACGCCCGCGGGGCCGTTTCCGGGAATGGGGTTCCCGTGCGGACAAGTCGCCGGCATCCGCAACAACTCCGAGATCTTTCGCTCCACCTCAGGGGAGATCCAATGCTCCAGCGCATGCGCCTGCTCATGGGCCGCCACGAAGTCCATGCCCAGCACGTCAAACAGCAGCCGCTCCGCGAGCCGGTGACGTCGCAGCAAGGCCTCCGTCTCGCTCCGGCCCCGATCGGTCAGGGTGACGCCGGTCGGGCGTGCCTGGCTCACCAAGCCGGCCTCGGAAAGCCGGCGGAGCGTCTGGGTCACCGTGGGCCGGCTGACGTTGAAGTGGCTCGCCAGATCGACGGCCCGAACCGTCTGATTCTCCATCGCCAGGTTGTAGATGGTCTCCAGATACGCCTCGGTGACGGGGCTGGACGCGGTCATGTTAGTAGCAACCTAACTCAAGCTATCAGCCCTACCTCAACTCCGACAAGTTTACTCGGACTAGATCGCCCATGGGGCTGCGCGATTCTGCTCCCACGCCGTTTGCCGAGTAGGCTATGAGGAAGGAGGGCGTCCCATGAAATACATCATCCGCGAGAAGCTGTTCCGCCTCGGCGAGGACTCCGATATCCTCAATGAAAACCAGCAGCCGGTCTACACGGTCGACGGCAAGGTGTTTTCGCTGCGTAACCTGCTCATCATTCGGGATCAAACCGGCAACGAGGTGGCCCGGGTGGAGCGCAAGCTGCTGTCGCTCACCCCGACCTACGAGATCACTCACGACGGGCAGGAAGTGGGCGAGGTACGCAAGCATCTGTTTACGCCGTTCCACCAGCGGTTCTCCATCACCATTCCCGGCTCCCAGGAGCTGGAGATGACCGGGGATCTCCTCGCCCACGAGTTCACGGTGCAGGAGGGCGAGCAGACCGTTGCCACCGTCTCCAAGAAATGGTTCAGCCTGACGGCCACCTATGGGGTAGACGTTGCCGAAGGGCAGAACGACGTTCTGATCCTTGCCAGCGTTCTTGCCCTTGACCTGGCCCTGGATCTCGAGCACTCGGAGAGCGGGATTCTGAGTTAGGTCCGGAGAGGGTTGAGCCGCGTAGGCCACGACCTCGGGGGTAGGAACCTGCCGGCCCAGCACTTCGGCGCGACGGTCACGATCGTCGGATTCAGCGGCTTCACAATCGCCCGGACGGCGTAGCAGGCGTTTCACTCCCGCATCCTGATGCCGGCGATGCGTCACTCGTGCCGACGAGGCCCTTCGCCAGGCGGACGGATACCCTAGAACACCACCCGAGGGGGCTGCCTTGTGACCGAAGCCGTCTGCTACGGCGCGCTCATACTGCGCCCGGGCCGCACTGACCAGTTCCTTGTCCGGCGGGAGGGACAGCTCCTGACCCTGCCCCGATTCGCCCCCGAAGTGAAGACCTTCTTTGGGGGCGACCACGCCAACCGACCCCTGGCCGCGGCCATCGGCGCGCCGGTCTGGTCGCTCGACTGCGTTCACTGGCGCAGCCTGCCAGAAGGTCACCGGGATGTGGTCCTCGCCTTCGAGGCGCTCGGGGAGCCGGCACGGCCCAAATTCCAATGGGTGGCCACCGAAGCGGCGTCGGACGTCGCGTTCGAGGACGAAGTCGAACAAGCGGCGGTAACAGGCTGGTTGGCGGAGACGGCGAGTGGGACGGCCACCGGTCGGGCCGAGTGGTGCCGGCCGGGATGGCGTGACAAGGCAGCCGGCTGGATGGCTGCGGAGCTGAAGCGTCATGGCGTTGACGGGCCGATGACGATCGAGCAGGAGCAGTGCTGGTCACTCTCCTCCCTCGTGCGGGCCTCGGTCGCCGGCTCTCGCTTCTACCTGAAGGCCGTACCTCCGCTGTTTGGAAACGAGCCGGCCATCACCGCCGCACTCGCCGAGTGGTCTCCCGCATCCCTTCCGGCCGTGCTGGCAGTGCACGAGCAGCGTCGTTGGATGCTGATGGCCGACTTCGGCGGGGCCAGCCTCTCCGGGCGCAGCTTGGAGGACTGGTGCCGAGCGCTGGAGACGTACGCCGAAATGCAGCGCTTGTCGATCGGCCGGCCGGAGCTGGAACGGCTGCTCCCGGCGAAACCGCTGAGCGAGCTGTCTGGCCAGCTGGCGAACATCCTGCAATCCCAGTCTGTGACGGAGCAGATCACTGCCGACGAAGCGATTGCGCTGCAGACCCTACTTCCGCGGCTGGAAGAGGATGTGGCCAGGCTGACGGCATCCGGGATCCCTCCCGCCCTCGTCCACGGCGACCTCCACCCTGGGAACGTCCAATGGGTGGACGGCCGGCCGCTGTACTTCGACTGGACTGATGCCTGCCTCAGTCATCCGTTCATGGATCTCATCACATTCTTCCGGGGTCGCAGCCTGCCGGACGAGCCGGATGCCCCCGCCCGTCTCGAGGCCGCGTACCTCGGTGCGTGGAGAGAGTTCACAGACCGCGGCGACGTCAACCAGATCTTCGCTTCTGCGATGCGGGTCGGAGCGGCGTTCCAGCTTCGCAGCTACATCGAGATCTCCAAGGCTATCGAGCCGGGTCGCCATTGGCAGGTCGCGGAGTTCGCCTTCTGGGTCCGGCTTCTCTTGACACGCCTGACATAAGTGTCGGACCGGCTCCCTCGACTCCCGGCTGTGCCACACATTTGCGCGCATGCGCCTGTTTCGGTAAGATGTCCGTCGGAGGACGACAACTGTTGCGCTGGGGAATACACTAATGCTGCTGCCAATCGACAGCAGCATTAGGCTTCTCCGAGACAGCGGCTAGCTCACAACTATGAGCCACAACGAGGATCCTTCACCGCAACCGTCGTTGCGCCTCCGTCTGCTCGGGGGCTTCGCGCTCGAGCGTGGAGGACGGCCGATCCCCGATTCCGCATGGGAGCGCCCCACACCCAAGCGGCTCCTCAAGGTCTTGGCGGTTGCCTCCGAGCACCGGATGCATCGGGAGCAAGTTCAGGAACTCCTGTGGCCGGAGCTCAGCCCGGACGCCGGCTATGGCAGCCTCCGGAAGGCGCTGCACCTAGCTCGGCGGGCGCTCGAGCCGGAATCCGCCGGCAGTCGCGACTCGGGGCTCCTCCGCTTCTCCGGCGGCATTATCACTCTGGACACGGACCGCGTGGGGATTGATGCCGACTGCTTCGACCAGGCCATGCAACGAGCTTTGGCCGGATCGGCGCCTGCGGACATCGAAGCCGCACTTGCGCTCTACACCGGCCCACTGCTCCCGGAAGATATTTACGAGGACTGGACCGCTTCGCGTCGGGACGATCTGGCCATGCTCTTTCGACGGGGTCTACGCGGTCTGGCCTCCCTCCGCGAGGCCGAGAGTGATCTCGGTGCCGCGACATCGCTGCTGCAGCGCTTGGTGCGCGAGGATCCGACGGACGAGGAAGCCCACGGGCGGCTCATGCGACTGCATGCGGCGAGCGGCAGCCGGCACCTAGCGCTGCGTCAGTACGAGGCCTGCGTCTCTGCTCTGCGAAGGGAGCTCGACACCGACCCGAGTCCGGATACGACGGCGATCTATACCGAGATCCTGGAGACGGGGTCGCCCGGGGTGGTGCGCCGTTCGTCGACAAGCCTGCCGTTCTCGGCGCCCCAGCTGCCTGAGGGTCCCTTCATAGCGCGAGAGCGTCCCAAGGCCATCTTGCTGCAAAGGCTGGGTATCGAGAGCGAGGGCTTACCCCAGCCACGTACGGGGCCGGCCCTGCATGCCGAGCCAGGCACCTGGAGCCTGGAGGGCGGCGAGCAGCGCCTCATCCTCGTGGGAGGCGAGGCGGGCGTGGGCAAAACACGTCTGCTGTTGGAGGTGGCCAAGGATGCCACCGAGCACGGGGCATTGGTGCTGTGGGGATCGAGCTACGAGTCAGAGGGCAAGATGGCCTACGGTCCGATTGTCGAAGCCCTGCGGGCACACCTGCTCGGGCGACCGGAGGCGGAGCGTGCTGCCATCCGGGCGCGGTTCCCCGAGGTTTGTTCCCTGCTCCCCATCCTGTCCGAGGCTGTCGCCGACCGGAGCCCATCGGCAAGTCCGGATCAGGAGTGCCGGCGGCTCTATTCCGGCGTCGTCCGGCTCCTTGGCGAGCTGGCCACCAGTGGCTCCGATCACCGGCCGCTTCTGTTCGTCCTCGACGACATTCACGAGGCAGATCAGGCCACGCTGCATCTGGTTCACTACCTTTCGCGGGAGGCGGCCAACCAGAGCTGGCTTCTCGTGGGCACTCACCGCGAAGAGGCAGTGGACCGCAATGGCGGGTTTGCTCAGTGGATGGCAGGCGCCGCACGGACTGGTCTTCACCAGCGTGTCGACCTGCTGCGACTCGCGCGCACGGATTGTGACCATCTGGTGCGTGCCATGCTCGGCCGCGAACCGGATCCCGCCCTTCTCGACCAGGTGTATGCGCTCTCTCGGGGCAACGCCCTCTTCGCGAGCGAGCTCGTCGCCCTTCAGCGAGAGAACCAGGATCCGCTGACGTCTGGGCAGACCGCGTTGCCCCTCGACGATGGTCCGCTGAGGACGGGAGACCTGACCGTCCCGCGGCGCGTTCGAGAGTTCGTTGTCGGTCGCGTCCACGCGCTGGGCGATGGGGCGTGGGATGTCCTGACGGTGGCGGCGGTCGCGGGGATGGAGTGGCCGTTTGCCGTGGTCAATACCGCGATTGAGGAGTTGCTGCCCGAGCTTTCGCCCGGGACCCTCATGGACGTCGTGGACCGAGCGCTGGAAACTCGAATCGTCGAGGTGCGGCCGTCGCCTGAAGGCGACGTGGTGTACGGCTTCCGCCACCCACTCTTTCGTGAAGCGCTGTACCAGCGCATCTCACCAACCCGTCGCCGCCACTTGCACCTTACCTTGGCCCGGACGATCGAACGCAGCCACCCCGACGACGTGGAAGCTCTATCTCATCACTACGTGCGTGGCGCGGACGCCGAGCGAGCGAGTGTCTTTCTCGAACGCGGGGGGGATCGAGCAGCCTCGGTGTACGGAAACGAGCTGGCGGTTACTTACTACGTCGAGGCGCTCGCCCAGTTTGAGCGTCTCAGACGGGCCCGCGAAGGCGCCCGAGTGCGGGTCAAGCTGGCCCGTGTATTGGCGCTCACGGCGCAGACAGACGAGGCGCTCAAAGAGCTGGACCAAGCCGTGGAGGCATTCCGCCAAGAAGGCGATCTGGAAGCTGAAGTGCGGGCGACGGCGGAGCTGGCGCTCGTGCACGCACAGCGCGGGCACGCAGTGGAGGGCATCGAACGGCTGCGGCCGCTTCTGGAACCGCTGGCGGCCCTCGGTCCCTCTGAAGAGCTGGCAACAGCATACCTGGCGTTCGCGAATCTCTGCCTGTCCGCCGGCGATTATCTGAAGCAGCTCGAGGCCAGTGAATCGGCGTCGTCAGTTGCCCGAGCGATCGGGGCAGACCTCTTGCACGCCCGGGCAGAGACGCGACGCGGCGCCGCCCTGGCCCTCTTGGGCCGCCTGAAGGACGCGGACATGGTTGCCCGAGCGGCCTTGCCGGAGCTGGAGGCCGCCGCCGACCTGCCCACGCTGGCCAGGACCACGAACAATCTGGCTTGGGGGGCGATGCTGGCCGGCGATTTCGAGCGGCACAGGGACTATGCCCGGCGGGCCCTCGAAACGGCCCGCAAGGTGGGCGACCCGGCTCTGATCGCCGTCGATACCTGCACCCTTGGCCGGGCCCACTTCTTTCTCAACGACTACCGAGCTGCCCGCCCGCTCATCGAGGAGGGGGTACGCAGCCTCGACGCACTTGGGCCGTCCTCACAAACCGCCTATGCTTATGCCTATCTCGGGCAGCTGACGGAAGCCGAAGGCAAGTTTGAGGAGGCCGCGTGTGTGCTGCAGTCTGCCATCGAAGTTGGCCGCAAGGCGGGCGATCTCCAGGTGTTGCGCATCGCTGCCGTCTGGCTCTCTGAAATGGACATCTGGGAGGGCCGGCTCGAGCTGGCGCGCGAACGGCTGGAGCGCCTTGTGGCGCTCGACAAGCTCAACCAGGGCGACGAGGGCACGATGGACCAGGTCGATATGCTCTTCGTGCTCCCGGCGCTGGCAAATGTCTGGCAGCGGTTGAGAAACGCCGGCCGGCTTGCCATCGCGCCTGTGCCGCCTGAGGAGCTGACCGCCCATGCCGTCGAACGCTGCCGTTCGGGCGAGATCACGCTGTACCTCCAAGCGGCGCTCTGTGGCCACGGTGAGGTGCTGACGCTGCAGGGCAAATGGGACGAAGCAGATGCGGCCCTGAGCGAGGCGCTCTCACTCAGCCTGGCGATGAACTTTCAGTGGCGTCAAGTGACAACGCTTCGAGCGTTGGCCATTCGCCATCGGCTCAAAGGGGAGCGGGAGCAGGAACAGGACTGCATCGCAAAGGCGCGTAGGATTCTCGGCGACTTGGGCGCCGACCACATGGCGGCTCGGTTCACGGGGCTCGTGGTCGAGCCGAGTATGGTTGCTCCTTCGCGCTAAGGAGAGCCCGCCGGCCGGCTCAGCTCCGTTCGCCGAGGAACGATTCCCGGTCTTGGTGATGCTGTCGGGCTTTCAACGCCCCTCCCTCATGCTGCCGACTGACTCCCCGCCACGAGTAGGCGGGGTTTGGCACTGGAGGCTCCCCACTTAGTGCAGCCCGACTGCCGCGGCGGGACGTCCGCGATCTCCGCCGACCCGGCCGAGCAGCCCAGAAACCGTCGCGGCTCCCGGACTCCGAAGAGCCCGGCTGCCCAACGCTGGTTCCGTGTTGTTCCCGCCGCGAGCGGAGCGCAGTTTTCTGCGGCAACATTTTGGGAACAACACCCGGATACGATGGCGGCATGACATCACGAGGTCGCGGCGAAGCCGGACCGAATGGGGGAGGCGCCCATGAGGGCGAATGACAGCTCACAGGCCGGCTTCGCGCCCCACACCATGCTTGATGCCGGTGACACAGAGTGGCCGGTCCTTCGCGGACTTCTCGCCGAGCGGCTTGAGGAGCTGACCATCGGCGCCGTGCTGGAGGTTGCGTCGCTGGCTCCGACTCATTGCGTTGAGCTTCTGAACTGGTGCCGGGAGACTGGCCACGACTGTTTCCAGATGTCGGCCGACGGCGATCGCACCTGGTTCTGGATCAAGAAGCGATGAGAGGGGTCCGCCCGCCTCGGGAAATCTGCTCGCGAAGGGCAAGCGCGCAGCTGCCTCGTGGGCTAGAGTGTCGGCCACGACCTCCTGCGGATGACCGGCGCCGGCACCCGAACCGGTCTCTGGATCCAGAGGCGATGAGCTCTCGTTCGACGTTCCCGTCCCATCTGTCCACCCAGTTCGGGCGCCGCCAGCGAAGGCATCGCGGTCCGCCCGGCGTCGACTTCCCTACAGCTGACCACCCGATTCAACCCTCCAGTTCCCACAAGACGCAGCCAACCAACAACCAAGAAGGAGAAATCGTGCACAAGCATCGCACCCTCAGAGGTTCATTCATACCCGTGCTGGTGGCTCTGGCCCTATCCCTCGGTCTGGCCACGATGCCCGTTGCCGGTCAGGCGCTGGCCCACGCATCCGGGATGCCTCGGCAGGTCAGCTCGAGCAGCAGCGCCAGTCACGCCGCGACCTCCCACGCCGCGCCGGCCAGCGTGGGCCGCTCGAGCCGTCTGGCCCCTACCCTGGGCGCCCGTGTTGGCGGCCCCGGTCACTTCATGACCAACCAGGCTCCGACCTGTGACACGTCCTGGAAGGCCGCCGTCTCGGGCAGCTGGTACGATCCCAGCAAGTGGACGAACGGCGTCCCGGACTTCATAGACCTCGGCAACAACCAGCCGGGACTGAGCGCGTGCATCACCGTTCCCGGCACCTACACCGTGACCGCTGCCGGCGACTGCCCCTCCACCTTCTGTCCCGGGCAGGGCGACGTGGCCCCCGGCGCTACCGCCCTGACTCTCGGCGCCAGCACCGGAACGGAAAGGCTGGTCGTGGAGTCCCAATTCTCGGATTCCTTTTGTGATTCCGCCGACGGAACCATGGTCATCACCGGTGATGGGTCAATTGGCCCAGGCGGGTTTCTGGACCTGGTGGGTGGAACGGGCTCCTGCGTTTCCAACGGAAACAACGTTCCCCTCAACAACACCACGCACCTGAGCATCGGTGGGACGCTGACCAACAGCGGCCAGATCCGGACCGATCAGGGTACTTCCAAGAACACCTGTGTCTTCGTATCGGGCAACCTCACCAACCTCGGCACCATCACCGTCGCCTTCAGCGCCTTCTACAACGACGGCAACAGCCAGAGCAATCCCCTCACCCTCGACAACGCCGGCACCATCAGTCTTCGGGACGGCACGTTTCTGGGTGACGGCGGGCAAAACTTCATGGGCGGCACCACCATCATCAACGACACCGGCGGCTCGATCCTCAATAGCGGTCACAGCAACGCCGGCTTCGTGTACGTAAGTCCGTTCAGCAATAACGTGTTCGACCAGGGTGGAGGCACCACAAGCCCCGCTGTTCCCCATCCGCTCGGTCCTGCGGTCATCGTCAATGGCGCCACGCTGAACTACACGGGAACCGGGGCCAGCTCCATCGTCCTCGAGGGCAACAGCTCGCTGACGGGCGACATCGCGAGCGGCCAGAACCTCACCATGGAAACCAACGACACCCGTGCCGGGGCGACCTCGGTCACGGCTGCCGCCAGCTTCACCAACGCCGGCGACATCACCCAGACCGAGGTCCAGGGACCGGGGTGCGGGTCATGCACCGAAGCGTTCTCACTCGGAGGTACCCTCACCAATACCGGAACGCTGGAAGTCGATCCTGGCACGGGTGCATCCATCAACCGTTTCCTGGCCGGCAACATCACCAACTCGGGCGGCACGATCGACATCAACACCAACGTCATCTACAACAACGGCAACAGCAGTCCCCTGACCCTCGACAACGGCGGCCGGATCAACCTGGCCGACGGGGCGGTCCTTGACATTCCGAGTTTCGCCGACACCACGGTCGTCAACGATACGGGCGGCTCGATCGTCAACACCGGTCACAGCAACGCCGGCTTCGTGAAGATCGAGAACAACGACAACGCGTTTCAAGAAGGCGCAGGCACCATCAGCCCCTCGAGCGCCAACCCCGCGCAGCCGGCCGTCGCCCTGGCTGCCACATTCAGCAACCCGACACTCGATTACACGGGTACGGGCGCCGGCACCATCGAGATCCAGGGCAATGTCACGGTCCAGGGCAACCTCGGAGCGCATCAGAACCTCGTCATCCAGCCGGTGGACGGCTGCGGAAGTGGCCAGACCTCCACAGCCTCGACGCCCGACAGCCTGACCAATGCCGGTGCCATCACTCTCCGACCGAGCATCTGCGGCGGCAACCCCTCGGTCGCATTCAACATCGGCAACAGCGGCACACTCACCAACACCGGAACGATCTCCAGCCTTGTGCCCTCGGGCGGCTCGGCGGCGATCAACGGCAACCTAACGAACAACGGCGCCCTAAACGTGGCCTCCGGCGACGGCCTCGCCCTCAATGGGGCGCTGACCAACTACGACGGCAACAGTGGCACCCTTACGGGCGGCAAGTATCTGCTCTCCGGCACCTTCACAGACCGGGACACTGGTCTGACGGCCCAGGGCATCCTCGCCGACGCCTCCAGCATCACCCTCAGCGGCGGCTCCTTCCTCGACTCGAACGGCGCCAACGCTCTGCGCAACTTGGGCTCGATCGCCTCGGGTGCGCTGCTGGGGCTCTCCAATGGGTCCAACCTCACCACCACCGTTCCCCTCACCAACGCGGGCCTCATCTCCACCGGAGCCGGTTCCACCCTCAACCTCGGTGGCAGCTTCACTCAGAACCCGACCGGCCGATGGAGCACCCAGGTCGCCGGCATCAGCAGCTTCGGACGCATCGCCGCCAACGGCGGCGCAACCCTGGCCGGCATCCTGACCCTCGTGGACGGCAGCCTGAACGAGCCCGTCGGCACCACCCTCGCCCCGCTCACTGCCTCGTCTCGCACCGGCACGTTCTCCAACATCGGTGGAGTCGCCCTGAGCGGAGGAAAGTTCCTCGACATCGTCTACACGCGGTACGACTTCACCCTGACGGTCGTGGCCACCCAGATATCGGCCACTCCTAGTTCCGATTCGCCCGGCCAGACCTTCACCGTCAACGGCTCGGGCTTCACACCCGGCGAGACCGTCTCCATCGCCCTGGGTAGCGACCCGCTGACCAGCGCAGTCGCCGACGCCGACGGCAACATCTCCCAGACCGAAAAGGTTCCCTCGCTCGCGTCGGGGAACTACACGCTCACGGCTAAGGGACAGACGAGCTTCATCAAGGTGACGTCGCCCTTCACCGTCAGCTGAGCACCAGGACGGGGTCGCGATCGGTCGCGGCCCCGTCTCTCTCCATGCGTGAATTGGCTGGCCGCCCGGCATCCGAGCATTCGCCGATGCGGTCCCACAAACATCCGGCCTGACATGGCTTTGGACTACGCCGGATCGACGTGCCTGCTGACGATCCAGGCGTGCTTACCCACCTGACGGCCCCGCTGGAATCCCAGGTCTTCGAACAGCTCGACGGTGGCGGAGAACAGGAACCGGCTGTGCGCCTCGCGGCCCGCGGTCGTCTCCGAGATGGCTTCCACGCGTCCGCCCCCGGCGGCTGCGATCTGCTCCAGAGCGCCCTCGACGGCCGCCCGCGCAATCCCCTGACCGCGATGGCGCTTGTCGACAAAGATACAGGTGATCCGCCACCGGGCCGGCGGCGGAGGGTCCTTCCGGTACTCCCGGAGATGCTTGAGGTCCAGCTCCTCCGGGCTGCCATACTGGCACCAGCCCTGAGCGAGCCCCTGCTCGTCAAACACCATGGCCGCGTGCGCCCGACCCTCCCGGACCAGTTGCTCCTTCAGGGTGCGCGGATCGCTCACGCCACGCTGGTACTCGATGTGGTACCCGATGCACCAGCACCCTCCATAAATTCCGTTGTTTCGCTCCACCAGATCCGAGAACGCCGGCCATGTTGAGGCGTCGAGTGACCGGATCGTGAACGGCCCGGCAAGGGCCGCCGCTGGTTTGGTCGAAGGTTGCAGCCCCGGTTCAGCCATCCGTCTTACCTCTCCTGACCGATTCTGTCCGTCGAACTCTGACTCATTCTGACCGAGACGCCGGCCTGATGAGGCCGCCCTCGAGGTACTTCCGCTTTACGGGAAGGAGCCAGAGGCGGCGCAAATGGCGCGGTGCGAGAGTGGCGGCAATTCGCTACTGAGTTCGTCTCCCCGCCCAGAAGCTCCGAGCCTCCGCTTCCATTCGGTCGAGGCGAGTATAGTAGTCGGGAAACTCCTTGAGATGCGCCCACGCAATCTTGCCCGTAAGGAGAGGATCGCTGCCGGTCACGTCTGTCTGCGGGTCGTGACTGCCGTGCTCCATCTCAACTGTTAGCGATCACGAAAAGTACACAGAGATGGTCACCAAAAGTACATAGGTGGCCGCAGCCGATTATCGGACTATAGCAGCACCTCCTTCCCGGTCCTGGTCGTTGTAGGCGCGCATCCGGTAGCTC
>Ga0209810_1000653_pt1 | contig 68916 bp, 65 predicted proteins | sample Coa_R1_7_FD_187159 | JGI IMG/M metagenome (GOLD analysis project Ga0209810, IMG submission 187159) | Surface soil microbial communities from Centralia Pennsylvania, which are recovering from an underground coalmine fire - Coalmine... | ecosystem: Environmental > Terrestrial > Soil > Unclassified...
TGCCACGTCGTGGTGAAGCGGCCGCTCAGCACGACGTCCGCGTCGGCGAACGCGGCGTCGACGTCGCCCCTGCGGATCTTCTGGTGCAGCAGCACGTTGGAGCGGCCGGCGTGCACGCGCGGCGCGTCTTCCCGCAGCGCCGACTCGGCGTCGAGCACGGCGGGCAGGTCGTCGTAGCGCACGTCGACGAGCGCCGCCGCCCGCCGCGCGAGCGCCTCGGTTTCGGCGACGACGAGCGCGACGCGGTCGCCGGCGTGGCGCACCACCTCCGAGCAGAGGACTTCCTGATCGGCGTCGATCAGGCCGTAGCGGTTGAACGGCACGTCGGCGGCCGTGAGCACCGCGACGACCCCGGAAAGCGCGAGCGCCCGCGACGTGTCGACCGCGACGATGCGCGCGTGCGGGCGTCCGGCGAAGACCGTCGCCAACCGGAGCATCCCGGGATCGATCGTATCGGCCGGATAGCGCGCCGCGCCGAGGACCTTGTCACGCGCGTCGGGGCGCGGATACGATCTCCCGATCGTGGTCATCGCGCTACCGGCGTCTCGCGCGGCGCGCGTTCCGCCGCCTCGCCGGCAGCGGCGTCGCGCATCGCGTCGAGAATCTTGCGGTAGCCGGTGCAGCGGCAGATGTTTCCGCTGATCGCGACGAGATCGTCGTCGGGCGTCGGCGCGGGGCGTTCTTGCAGCAGCTTCGCGCCGGCCATGAGCATCCCGGGGATGCAGAAGCCGCATTGCACGGCGCCGGCTTCGACGTACGCGGCTTGCAGCGGATGCAGCGCGTCGTTTCCGGCGGCGAGGCCTTCGATGGTCGTGATCGCCGCGCCGTGCGCTTGCGAGGCCAGCACGAGGCACGACATGACGGCTTTCCCGTCGAGCCAGACGGTGCACGCGCCGCACTCGCCCTCGGCGCAGCCTTCTTTCGTCCCGGTGAGTCCGGCGTCGTCGCGCAGCATGGCGAGCAGCGTCCGGTCGCCCACGCCGGGCAGCGTGCGCGGCTCGCCGTTGATCGTCGCGCGCAGCGTGCCGTCGAACGGCATCGCGGAGGCGGCGCGCGGCGCGGCCGTTTCGAGCAGGACCGGACGCTCGGGGAAGCCGGCCGCTTCGGTGCCGGCGGCGAGCCGCTGCAGCGCGTCGGCGACGAGCGCGCCGATCACCTCGCGGCGATACGCCGCGGAGCCGCGCACGTCGTCGATGGGCGCGGCGCTCTCGCGCGCCAGCGCGCCGATGAGCGCGCACGTCTCCTCGTCGAGCGTCGCGCCGATCAGCGCGTTCTCGGCGACGTCGGCGCGCACGACCGTCGGCGCGACGCAGCCCAGCGCGATTCGCGCGTCCGTGACCGCGCCGCGCGGTTCGCGCTCGACCACGATCGCGAGCGCGAGCACGGAGATCGCCTGCGCGCGGCGCAGCCCGAGCTTCACGAAGATCCCGCGGCGTTCGGGACCGAGCGCGGGGAAGTGGATCTCGCGGATCAGCTCGTCGGGGCGCAGCGCGGTGCGCCGGAAGCCGGTGAAGAACTCGTCGAGCGGCAGCGTGCGCTCGCGGCCGCCCGCGGCGATCAGCGTGACGCTCGCACCGAGCGCGAGCATCGGTGCGATCGTGTCGTTCGCGGGCGACGCCGTGACGAGGTTGCCCGCGACCGTCGCCCGCGTGCGGATCTGCGGCGCGCCGACCTCGAGCGCCGCCTGCGCCAGCGGCAGCGCGGCCTCGCACGCGAACGGCGCGGCGAGAACGTCGTTGTGCGTCGCCAGCCCGCCGATCCTGACGCGGCCGTTCTCGAGCCGGACGTAGCGCAGCTCGTCCAGCGCGCCGACGTCGATCAGGACCTCCGCGGGATCGGCCTTGCGCTGCAGCTCGACCAGCACGTCGGTCCCGCCCGCGACGATGCGCCCGTGCGCGCCGTGCGCGCGCAACGCCGCGAGAGCGTCATCCAGGCTCGTGGGGCGAAGGATCCGCCGGGACATCGCTCTCTCGTTCGCTGGCGCGCCCGCGCGCACCCCGGGGCCGCGCCGCGTGCGGCGTGCGGGGATCGTCGCGCGGGCGACACGGATCGCGACGCCGGGCTTCACGGACTGCGAGGTCCCCGGGCGGGACGGGGAGACGGACGCTAGGCCAGCCGACGCGCGGTGCGCGCGGTGAGCGCGTACAGCGCGTAGACGAGCACGGCGAACGCGATGCAGCCCAGCCACGTCGCGGCGGCTTGGAAGGCGTCGCCGGCGAGCGCCAGCGGCGCGTCCTTCTTCGAGGCCACGATGATCCCCGAGAGCAGCACGCCGAACAGGCTCTCGCCGACGATCAGTCCCGAGGCGAGCAGCACGCCGAGCCGCTGCGCGACCGCGCCGTTCGGGCGTTCGGCGACATTGCGGTTGTAGACGTGCCCGATCACCGCGCCCACGACGACCGTGGCGGTGACCGACATCGGCAGATAGATCCCGAGCGCGACGGCGAGCGGCGGGAAGCGGAACCGCCGCGTGCCGCGGCCGATCTCGTCGGCCGCGACGATCCCGAGCCCGATGAGCGCGCCGATGCCGATCAGCCGCCAATCGAGCCGGCCGGCGATCACGCCGTTCGCGAGAGCCGAGATCAGCGTCGCCTGCGGGGCGGCCAGCGGCTGTGCCGTGATCCCGTGCATCGGGGAGCCCATGAAGCCGTAGGCGTGGTTCAGCAGGTCGAGGATCGGCGGGATCACGATCGCGCCGAACACGACGCCGAGCACGAGCGCGACCTGCTGGCGCCACGGCGTCGCGCCGACCAGTTGCCCCGTCTTGAGATCCTGCAGGTTGTCGTTCGAGATCGTCGCGACGTTGATCACCGTCGCGGTGACGAACAGCGCGTAGGCGATCAGCGCTTTCGCCACGGTCGGATCGTTCGGATGCGCGACGCCCGCGAGCAGCAGCGACGCGCCGAGCACGGTGAGGATCGCGAGGCCGGAGACCGGCGAGTTCGACGATCCGATCAGTCCCGCCATGTAGCCGCACACCGCGGCGACGACGATCCCCGCGACGACGACGTACACGAGCGCGCCGATCACGAGCGGCACGGCGCCCGCGCCGAGCACGCTCCCGTGCAGAAATCCGGCGAGCAGCACGGCCAGCGGGACCAGACAGGCCAGGCTGACGAGCACGACGACGTTGAACGGGATGTCGCGCTCGGTGATGTCGACCGAGTCGGCGCCCCCGGTGCGACGCGCGCGCGACGACGCGAGCGACGACACGATCCCCGAGACCACCGGACCCGCGAGCCGGCCCAGCGACCAGATCGCCGCGACGCCGATCGCCCCGGCGCCGAGAAACCGCACCTGATGCCGGAACACGTCGCCGGCGAGCGCCACGACGTCGGGATTCGGCGCGTGCATCGCGCTCCAGATCGGCACGAGCACGCCCCACGCGAGCACGATCCCGCCGAGCATCGCGATCCCGACGGTCAGCCCCACGAGGTGTCCCACGCCGATCAGCGCCATCGACAGACCGATGTCGAAGCCGGTCACCGAGGCGGCCCCCGCGCGGAAATAGCGCGCGATCTCGCCGACGAAGACGTTCGTCGCGACGACGGCGGCGAACGCCGCGCTGACGATCGAGCCCCACACGACCGTGAGCAGGCCCGCGCGGTTCTCTGCCGCGACGGCGGGATCGCCGCCCGCGACCGCGCCCGCGCCGACCCGGAGCACCTCGGCCGCCGCGACGCCTTCGGGATACGGCAGATCGCTGCCGGTGACCATCGCGCGGCGCAGCGGGACGCTGTACATGACGCCGAGGATCCCGCCGACCACGCAGATCCCGAACGACTGCCAGAACGGAAAGCCCGTCCACCAGCCGACCATTACCAGACCGGGGAGGACGAAGATCACCGACGAGAGCGTGCCGGCCGCCGAGGCGACCGTCTGCACGATGTTGTTCTCCCAGATCGTCGCGTCGCGGAGCGGGCGCAGCACCGCCATCGAGATGACCGCCGCCGGAATCGACGACGCGAACGTCAGCCCGACCTTCAGCCCGAGGTAGACGTTCGCCGCGGTGAACACGAGCGTGATGAGGGCGCCGAGGGCGACGCCGCGATACGTCAGCTCGACGCGGCGGTCGGCGGCGGCGGCCCGCGCGCCGCCGGCGCGCTTCAGCGTCTCGTCCATCGCCGCGTCCCTTGCTCTCCGCGCCCGGCGGGGCCTCCCTTGCCGCAGCCGGCATGAAATCGGCGCGATCGTCCGAACGCGAGCGCATCATCGGCGCGCGAACCCGCCCCGCAGGGCGTCTCTTCCACGGCTGGACGATCGTCGTCGCGCTCGGCGTCACGACCGTCCTCGCGTACGGGACGAATCAGTACCTCTACGCCCTGCTGCTCGATCCCGTCGCGCACGAGACGGGCTGGAGCCGCGCCGCGCTCGCGGGCGGCTTCTCCGGCGTGGTGCTCGTGTCGGGGTTGGCCGGCGTCGTCGCAGGGCCGCTCGTCGATCGCTACGGCGCGCGTCTGCCCCTCGCCGCGGGCTCGCTGCTGAACGCGCTCGTCCTCTTCCTCTTGTCGCGCACGACGTCGCTCGCCGCATGGGACGCGCTGTGGACGCTCGGCATCGGCGTCGGCTCGGCGCTGACCTACTATCCGATCACGATGACGGTCGTCGCGAATTGGTTCGTGCGGCAGCGACCGCGCGCGCTCGGCGTGCTCACGTTCATGGGCGCGTTCTCGTCGACGCTGACGTACCCGCTGGCCGGACTGCTGATCGCGCGCTACGGCTGGCGCGACGCGCTCGTCGCCGCCGCGGCCGCCCATCTGCTCGTCGCGCTCCCGCTGCACGCGCTGGTCGTGCGGCGCCGCCCCGAGGACTTCGGTCTCGCGCCGGACGGCGACGCCGCGGCGCCGCTTCCGCACGGCGCGCGCGACGGGCCGGACGGCGTCGCGCTGCGCGCCGCGCTCCGCACGCCCGCGTTTTGGTCGCTCGCCGTAGCGTTCGCGCTGGCGTACTTCGCCTCGACCGCGATCCTGCTGCAGCACGTCGCCTACCTCATCGCGCGCGGCTACGCGCCGCAAGCGGCCGCGTCGTACGTCGGCTTGATCGGCATCGCCTACATCCCCGGGCGGATCGCGGTGGCCGCCGCCGGGACGCGCATCCCGCTCGGCGTCGCGCTCGCCGCGGCATTTCTGCTGGAAGCGGCGGGGATCACGGCGCTCGCGCTCGCGCCCTCGGTCGCCGGCGTGCTGGCTTACGTCTTCGCGTTCGGCGCGGCCTACGGCGCGACGTCGCCGCTGCGCGGCGCGGTCGTCGCGCGCGCGTTCGGACGCCGGTCGTACGGCGCGATCTTCGGCGCGCAGGGCGTGCTCGTCGCGCTCTCGTCCGCGGCCGCGCCGCTCGTGACCGCGAACGTCGCCGCCCGAGCCGGCTACGCCGGCGCGTTTCTGCTCTGCGCCGCGGCGCTCGTCGCGGCCGCGCTCGCCCTCCTTCCGCTGGCTCGCGCACGCGCCGCGGACGGCGCAGCCGCCGCGTAAGGGAATCCGCGGCCCGCTCGCCGGGCACCGGGCGCTTCGTATCCGCACCGGAGGACGAAGCTTTGCTCCGAACCGCACCGCGCGAGGCCGAACGGGGCTTCACGCTCATCGAGCTGATGATCGTCGTCGCGATCATCGCGATCCTCGCCGGGATCCTGATCCCCAACTTCGTGAACGCGCGCGCGCAGGCGCAGACCGCGGCGTGCGAGTCGAACCTGCGCTCGATCGCGACCGCGCTCGAACTGTACTACGCCGACAACCAGGTCTATCCGACCGCGGCGTCGGCGGCCGTGCAGCCTTCGCTCTTCACGATCAACGGCGTCGCATACCTCAACAACACGCCGAAGGATCCCGCCGCGCAGACGTCGGCCGCGACGTACTCGCTGAGCACGACGCAGGCCGCGAACGGCAGCCCGGCGAGCTATACGATCACCTGCCCCGGCGTCCACGTCGGCTCGACCCTCGCGAAAGTTCCGCTCAAAGGCGGCGCGAGCGGGACGGTGTGCGGGACGAACTGCACCGCGTCGACGATCGAGTACGTCGCGGGACAAGGGCTGCTCGCCGCACCGTGACCGATCTGCTCTCGCAAGGCTTGCAGGCGGTCGCGACGCGCTCGCCGCTCGCGCTCCCGCTGGTGTTCGCGGCCGGCGCGGCGACCAGCGTCGGACCGTGCCTCGCGCCGCGCTACGTCGCCGTCGCGGCCCTCGCGCAGGGCGCGCGGCGACCGTGGCTCGCGGCCGCGGCGTTCGCCGCCGGGCTGATCGCGGCGTACGCCGCGCTGGTGCTGGCCGCCGGATCGCTCGGCGCGCTGGTCCGGCGTTCGCCGCTCGTGTACGCGATGCTGGCCGCGGCGCTCGTCGCGGCCGGGATCGCGGCGATCGTGCGCGGCGATCGCGCTCACGTGCACGGTGATGCGGACGCGAGCGAGGGACGTCCCGAGCGGTGCGCCGCGTCGCCTCCGCGCCGGACTGCGGGCGGCATCGGCGGCGCGCTGCTTCTCGGCGCGTCGTCGGCGCTGGTCGTCTCGCCGTGCTGCACGCCGGTCGTCGCGGCGATCGCGGGATTCACGGTGTCGGGGACGCGTCCGGCCGACGGCGTCGCGCTCGTCGCGGCGTTCGCTTGCGGGCACGCGCTGCCGCTCGCCGCCGTCGCGTCGCTCGGGAACGGCGTCGCCGCCACGTTCGCGCGATTTCGCGTCGGCGGCGCCGGCGCGACCGTCGCCGGGACGCTGATGATCGCGGTCGGCGCCTACTACGCGGTGCTCGCGTGATCGCGCGTGCGCTGCCCCTCGCGCGCCGGGCGTCCGTCGCGGCGGCGAGCCTGCTCTGCGCGGCCGCGCTCTTTCACGGACAGGTCGCGAGCGCGCTCGTGACGCGCGGCGACGACGCGCTGCGAGCCGGAGATCTCGACGGCGCGCTGCGCTACTACGCGCGCGCCGCGCGGCTCGACGCTCGTTCGACGCTCGCCTCGGACCGGCTCGCGTTCTCGCTGCTCATGCGGCGCCGCAGCGGCGATGCGGTTCGCGCCTACGCCGTCGCCTCGGCAGCGCTGCGCTCGGCTCCCGACGATCCCGCGCTGCTCGCCGACCGCGGCTTCGCCTCGCGACGGCTCGGCCGCAGTCGCGACGCCGAGCGCGATTTTGCGCGTGCCGCGATCGTGGCCCGCGACCCGCGCTACGCGCATCTCGCGGCACGGATGGCGCACGCTGCGCACGACCGCCTTGCCGAGCGCCGGCATCTGCTCGACGCGCTCGCGATCGACCGCCGCTACGCGCCGGCGCGCGCGCTGCTCCGGAGGCTCGGCGCGTGAGCGCCGTCCCGGCCGCCGTCTCGCTCTCCGGCGCGCTGCTGGCGGCGGCGATCGACGCGCGCACCGGCTTCATCCCCGACCTCGTGAGCGTGCCGACGTGCCTCGTCGCGTTCGCGCTCGCCGCGGCGGCCGGTCAGGGCGCCGCGTCGTGCGCGGGCGTCGCCGCCGCGGGCGGGGCGCTGCTTCTCCTGCACGTGCTCACCCGCCGCCGCGGCCTCGGGCTCGGCGACGTGAAGCTCGGCGCGGCGCTCGGCGCGGGGCTCGGGCCGGTCGCGGCGATCCACGCGCTCGGCGCCGCGTTCGTGCTGGGCGCGCTCTACGCCGCCGGACTGCTCGCGGCGCGGCGCGCACGACGCGGCGCGGCGATCCCGTTCGGCCCGTTTCTCGCGGCCGGGGCGGTCGCCGCGTGCACGCTCACCGGCGGAGCGTTCCGATGACGCGCGGCACGACGCTTCCGCTCGGCGTCGACGTCGGATCGGCACGGACGCGCGTCGCGCTCGTCGAGCGCGGGCCGGGCGGCGCCCCACGTCTGCTCGCCGTCGCGGCCCGTCCGACCGCGGACGATCCGGCGCGAGCGATCGCCGCGGCGCGCGCGGAGCTGGGCTGCGGCGAGCGGCGGTGCGTGCTTGCGCTCGGGCCGGCGGACGCGGTCGTCCGCGCGACCGCGTTCCCGGCGATGCGCCGCCGCGAGCGCGAGCGGGCGGCGCGGTTCGAAGCCGCTCGTTTCGCGCCGTGCGAACCGCATGAAGCGGCGTTGCGCGTCGCGGCGCTCGACGGGCGCCGCTGCGTCGTCGCCGTCGCCCGGCGCGCCGCGCTCGAGCGCCGCGTGCACGCCGCGCGCCGGGCGGGATTGCGTCCGGTCGCCGTCGACGACGTCGCCTTCGCGCTCGTGCGCGCGTTCCCGAACGCGAGCGCGATCGTCGACGTCGGCGAGAACGCGACCGTGCTCGTCGTCGCGCGCGACCCGATTCCGTCGGTACGCTCCTTTCCCGTGGGCGGCCGAACATTCACCGGCGAGGTCGCGGGCGCGTTCGGAATCGACGAGCGCGACGCCGAGCGCCGCAAGTGCGGCATCGGCATCGGCGGCGCCGGCGGCGGCGCGCGCGAGCGCCTCGTCGCCGGCCTCGCGGCGAGCCTGCTCGAGGAGCGCGAGTCGGCGCGCGCCGACGTGCGGTCGATCGTGCTGTGCGGAAACGGCGCGCGGGTCGCGGGGCTCGCCGAAGCGTTGGAGCGCGCGACGGCGGTTCCGGTGCGGCTCGGGACGCTCGCGCCGCACGCGTCGGCGGCGCTCCCGGCCGACGTGCTGCGCGCCGCGTCGCCCGACTGGGCCGTGGCGTACGGCCTCGCGCTTTGGGAGCTGGCCGCGTGAGGCGCGTGAACTATGCTCCCGCCGCCGCGACGCGCGAGCTGGGCGCGCGTGCGTTCGCCGCGCTGCCGTCGCTGCGAGTCCCGCTCGTGGCGCTCGGCGTCGCCCTCCTGTGCGCCGCGACGCTCTGGGCCGTCGAGGACGGTCGGCTGCGGCGAATCGCCGCCGCGCGCGACGCGAATGCGGCGCAGCTCACCGCGCTCGAGCCGGCGGCGGCGCGAGCGCGCGCGACGGCCCGTGACGTGACGCAGCTGCGTGCGGCAGAAGCGCGGCTCGACGACGTCGCGCGCTCCGGCGCGCGGCAAGCGAACGAGGTCGCCGCGCTGGGGAACGCCCTGCCGCCCGACGTCTGGCTCGCCTCGCTGCGCTGGGACCATGACGCGCTCGCCGTCGAAGGCCACGCCGCACGCGTCTCGGCGGTAGCGGCGACGCTGCGCCGGCTCGCGCTGCTTCGATCGTACGCCGCCGTGCGGCTGACGAGCGCACGCACCGAGCGTCCGCGAGCCGGCGTCGCATACGCGCTCGCGCTCGATCGCCGGCCGTGACGCGCTCGCAGCGCGGCACCTGGTGCACGCTCGCCGCCGTCCTGCTCGCCTGCGCCGGGCTCGCACGCTGGGAAGAAGGGCGCGTCGACGCAGCGCGGCATGACGCGAGCGAGCTCGCGGCGCGGCTCGACGCGGCACGGCACGCGATCGCGTCGGCGCCGGCGACCGCGCAGGCGCGCGCCGTGCTGCGCGCACGTCTGCGCCGTCTGCGCGAGGGACGCGACGCGATCGCCGGGTTCGTCGCCGGAGCGGCGCGCGTCGCGGCGCGTCGCGGAACGTCGATCGAGCAGGTCACGGTCGCGCCGCCCGTGCGCGCGAGCCTCGCGACCGCCGCCGCCGCATCGGTACCATCGGCGGAGGCGACCGCGCTCGACCTCACGTTCGACGGACGCTACGCGGAGGTGCTCGCCATGCTGCGCGATCTTTCGTCCGCCGGCGGGCCGGCGCGCGTCCAGCTCACCACGCTGGCCCGCGCGAACGGCGCGCGCCCGAGCGCGCGCAGTACTCTCGAAGCGGGCGTGCACGTGACGCTCGTCGGGCTCGACGACATGACCGTTTCGGACGCTCCGCTCACGCCGTCCGCGACCGCGCCGTCCGCGTTCGAGAGATCCGCTTCCGAACCGAGCATTCGACCGCGCCGCGACCCGTTCGCCGCGCCGGACGCCGTTCCGCCGAACGTCACGACGGCGAGCGTTTCGCTCGCGAACGCGAACGCCGCCGGGCTGAACGCCGGTCCCGCGAACCTCCCCGCCGGCACGATCGTCACCGCACCGCGGCCTCCGTTCGGCGCGCCGGCCGTCGTCCCGCCCGGCGGCCTTCCCGGCGCACCGGGCACGCCGTTCCTTTCGGCGCCGCCCGACCCGTACGCCGCGCGGGCCGAATCGAGCGGGATCCGCGTCGATGCGATCGTCACCGGCGCCCATCCCGTCGCGCTGCTGCGCGAGGGCGGCGCGGACCGCATCGTCGCGGTCGGCGATACCGTGGGCGCTGCGCGCATCACCGCGATCGCGTCCGGCGGCGTGCAGCTCAGCAGCGGCGTCGCGTTGACGCTCGCGCCTCGGCGACAAGGAGACCGATGATCCGCAACCGCGCTTTTCCGACCGTTTCGGTGCCCCTGCGCGCCGGCATCGCAGCGACCCTGATCGTGTTCTCGCCTCCCGGTCCGCTTGCGCTTGCGTCCGCATCGAGGACGCCGGCGGCCGGCGCGGCGAGCGGCGCGCCCGCGACGAAGCCCGGCGCGACGCGTCCGCACGCGCCGGCGGGGCGCTTCACGATCGACGCACGCGACGTCGAGCTTGCCGACGTCGTGCGGCTCGTCGGCGCGCAGGCCGCGCGCAACGTCGTGCCGGACGCGTCGATCAAGCCGCAGCGCGTGACGCTGCGCCTCCGCGACGTGACGTTCGACGAGGCGCTCTCGACGCTCGCCGCGGCGTACGGGCTTCAGACGCACGCCGAGCGCGGCGCGGTGATCGTCGGCGACGCGGCCTCGATGAGCCGCCGCTTCGGCGACGACCGTGCCGCGGGCGGGACGCACACCGCAGTCATCAGCCTCACGCACGCCCGGCCCGACGACGTGATCGCCGCGCTGCAGGGCGCGCTCCCGCCCGGGACGGTCGTCGTCGGCGACAAGCGAACGGCGAGCGTCGTCGTCACGGCGGGAGCGGGGGCGCTCGCGCGAGCGCGCGCGCTCGTCGCCGCGCTCGACGCGCCGGCCGGCGGCGCCGCCGCGACGGAGACGATCGCGCTGCGGAACGTGCGCGCCAGCGACGCGCTGCGCGTGCTCAAAGGAGCCGTCCCGGACGGCGCGCTCGTCGCGGACGACCGGCGCAACGTCGTCGCGGCGACCGGGAACGCGGAGCTGCGCGCGACGGCGCGCACGCTGCTCGCGAGCGTCGATACGCCCGGCCGCCAGGTGATGTTCGAAGTGCGCGTCGCGGACGTCGAGCCGATCGACGACGAGGCGAACGTCGGGCTGCAGCTCGGCGGCGCGGGATTCGGCACCGGCGCGCTCGGACAGTTTCCGTACACCGTGACGGCACGCTCGGTGACGGTGAACGCGCAGCTGAACACCCTGCTCCAGCACGGCCGGGCGTCGATCCTCGCGCAGCCGCGCATCGCGACGCTGAACAATCGCGAGGCGACGCTGCTGATCGGCGAGCAGTACCCGGTCGTCACGGTGAACCAGCAGACCGGATTCCCGTCCGTGCAGACGATCGACGTCGGCGTTCGGCTGCGCGTCACGCCGACGATCGGCGACGACGGCTCGATCACCGCCGAGCTGCATCCGGAGTACAGCCAGATCATCGGCTTCAACGAGAGCTTTCCGATCATCGCGAACCGGAAGCTGGACTCGGCGCTCCGCGTGCGCGACGGCGACACGATCGTGCTGGGCGGGCTCTTCCAGGACGTCGACTCGGAGACGGTCACGAAGTTCCCGCTGCTCGGCGACCTGCCGGTCCTCGGCGGCGTCTTCCGCAACCGCCGGCGCACGCGGAACAAGGACGAGGTCGTCTTCTTCATCACCCCGCACGTCCTCGCCGAACCCGCGCGCGACGCGCATGGTCACGGCGCCGGGTCGCCGAACGCGACGCCGCGATGACGTTCCGCTTTCCGAGGATGCTCGTCGCGGCCGGCGCGGCATGCGCGCTGATCTCGACGGTCGCGCGGGCGCCGGCGCCCGCCGATTCGGCGCCGCGCTGGTGCACGAAGGTGCCGTTGGAGCAGGCTTTCTGCCCGGCGCTCACGGTCGAAGCGCCGCGCGGCACGCTGCGCCTGGCCGTCGCCGACAGCGACGCGCTGCGCACGCGCGGTCTGATGGACGTCCGGCGAATCCCCGCCGGCGAGGGGATGCTGTTCGTCTTCCCCGACGTCGCCGGCGCGCATCACGAGTTCTGGATGAAGGACACGCTGGTGCCGCTCGACATGATCTTCGTCGAGCGCGACGGCACCGTCTCGTCGGTCGCGTCCGACGTCCCGGCGACGAAGCCGGGGACGCGCGACGATGCGATCGCGCGCCGCTCGGGAACCGGCCGCTTCGTGATCGAGCTGGGCGCGGGCGGCGCACGCCGCGCCGGCATCGCCCCCGGCACGCGATTGCCGCTCGCGCCGGCGTTCTGACGCAGGCGCGCCGCGCCGCCGCCGACGCTTAGAGCTGCGTCTGGTCGGGCTGCGCGGTGCGGACGATGGACAGCGTGATCGGGATGCTCGCGCTCTGTCCGTCGCTCCGCGACGCGACGAGCATCACCTGGAGCGAGCTGCCGTTCGACAGACCGAGCACGCTCGCGGAGAACTGCCCTTGCCACGTGCCGGTCCCGACCGGCGTGAGCGGGAGCGTCGTGAGCCCGGTCGAGAGCGCGAGCTTCTGCACGTTGGTCGTCGTGATCGCGCTCACGTGGATCGTCGAGGACGGGGTCACGACCGTCGGCGACAGCGTCGCGTAGAAGATCCGCGGCGCGTCGCTCGGGCCGGCGAACGTCGTCGACGGGACGCTTCCGTACGTGAACGTGTTCGCTTGCGCGAGCGCGCTCGGCAGCGCGGCCGGCGACGGCGATGCGGACGCGGACGCGAGCGGCGCGGGACTCGCCTTCACGCGCGAAGCGGGTGACGGCGTCGCGGGGGCACGCACGGCGGGAAATTCCCGGCCCGGCTGCAGGGTGGGCAACGCCTCCGGCGTCGGAATCGCGCTTCCCGGCGGCCGCGCGAGGCTCTCGGCGGAACGTTCGCCCGGGCGCACGAGATGCGGCGTGACCACCATGACGAGCTCGTTGCGGGTCGTCGTGATGTTGTTGTCCCGGAAGAGTCCCCCGACGAGCGGGAGATTCCCCAGCAGCGGGATCTTGCTCGTGTTGACTTGCGAGTTCTCTTCGATCAGCCCGCCGATCACGAGCGTCTCGTTGTCGCGCAGCTGCACCGTGGTCTGCGTGTCGCGCGTGGAGATCTGCGGGACGCCGTTCAAGTACCCGGTCAGCGAGTTGACGACGGGATGCAGCGCGACGCTCACGTCGCTCGAATCGGTCACGATCGGCGTGATGTCGAGCGAGACGCCGGTCTGAAAGCTTTGCAGCTGCGTGCTCGGGACGGTGCCGATCCCGCTCCCGACGGTCGTCAGGATGCTGATCGTATCGCCGGCCCGAATCGAGGCGGTGCGGCCGGACAGCGTGGTGATCCGCGGGTCGGCGAGGACCCGCGCGTGCCCGTTCTGGATCAGCAGGTTCAGCGTCGCCTGCAAGGTGAGCGGCGTGCGCGTGATCGCTTGAAAGCCGATGAGCCGGCCCGTCTGGCCGTTGGTCTGCGTCGGCGGGGTGAGCTCGCTGAACGTCGTGCCGATCGCGCTGCTGCCGAGCTCGAGCCCGACGTCGTGCGAGCTGTTCTCGTCGACTTCCAGGATCTCGGTGTCGAGCACGATCGAAGGCGGGATCGTGTCGAGCGAGGCGATGAGGTCCTTCGCCTCGCGGATCGCCGGCGCGCTCCCCGTCAGAATCAGCTCCTGCAAGCCGTTCGGCACCGTGACGCGCAGATCCGGATGCGCGACCGCGAGCGCCTGCTGCACGGCGGTCGCGATGTCGTTCGCGCTGGTCGTCCCCGGCGCGCCGAGAAACCCCGGCACGATGGAGCGCAGCTTCACCACCGCGTGATCGCTCGGTTCGGGACCGCCGCCGCCTTCGCCGTTCGGCGCGCCCGACGCGCGCGCCGCGCCGTCGAGCTGCGCGATCCCGTCCGCGATGCGCTGCTGCTCCGCCGCCGTCCCGGTCGCCGAGATGGCGTTCAGCGCGACGTCGACCGACGTCGTGACGCGCGGGAACGCGCGCACGAGCAGATCGTTCACCGACGAGGCGTCGACGTTCTTGAGGCGATAGATCTGGGTGTAGCGCGTCCCGGCCGGCGGCTGGTCCAGCTCGGCGATCAGCGCCTTCGCGCGCTGGACGTCGTCGGGCGCGCCGGCGACCGTCACCGCCGCTCCGGAGACGCCGACGCGCAGATGCGGCATCTGCACGCTGACGCTCCGGGCGACGTCCTTCGCCGGCCGCTGCAGCACGCGGACGGCGTCGCTCGCGACCGGCGTCGCGACGGGCTGCGGCGAGGCGGCGTCGAGCCCGCCGATCGCCGCGCGAATCTCCGTGAGATCGGCCGGGGCCGCGCTCGCGAGGATCGCGTCCTTCGAGACGACGACGAACCGCGCCGCGGGAAACAGCGGTCGCAGGCGCCCGGCGACCGCGCCGGCGGGTTGCGAACGAATCGTCAGGATCGCGGTCGACGGACGGCGCGCGTCGCGTACGTCGAGCCCGCCGACGACGGCGCGCGCGCCGGCGATGTCGGCATCGGAGCCGGCGAGGACGATCGTGTTGTTCCCGCCCAGCGATACGGAGAGCTGCGGAAAGAGCTGCGCGACGACGTGCGCGGCGCGCTGCGCCGCAACGAGCTGCACCGCGACGACCGTCGAGGCGCGGTTCGAGACCGAGACGGTGCGCCCGACCGAGCGGCAGCGCAGCGCGAGCTGCGTGCACAGCGCGCGCAGCGCTTCCGGCGCGGTGACCGCCGAGAGCGCGACGTTGACCTGACCCTTCACGTCGTCGGCGACGGTGACGTTCAAGTGCGCGAGCCGCCCGAGCCGCAGAAACGCCTCGCGCGCCGGCTCGTCGTGCGCCGTGAAATCGAAACGCGGCGCGGACGACGTCGTTCCGGCGCCGACGGCTATGCCCGGCGCGACGAGCGCGGCGACAAGAACGAGCGAACCCGGCGTCAGAAATCGCCGCGCACCAGGCATTCGCTTTTCGGGTTTGTGTCGCGAGGAGCGCGTCCCTGGCGCTTCGCCATGTTTTTACCGGCCCGCCGAATGCGGCGCGTACCGTTTCCGACGGGGCTTGGCAAGCTGCCGGTCGACGTTGCCGGTCGCATAGGGAGGTGGTGCGTGCGGCCCTAAGCCGCCCGGCGTGCCGCTTCGCATCGTGCTCGCGGCGGCGGCGACGGCCGCGATCGTCCTCTCCGGCACGCCGGCCGGCGGCGGCGCGCCGGCCGCGACGGTGCCGCCGACGCTCGGCGCGATGCGCGCGGGTGCGGTCGCGACGCTGCGAACGCGGTGGTACGCCGGGGCCGGACGCTGGCAGCGCTGCCTGCCCGCACGGTGCGGCACGGCCTCGCGCGACTGGGGCGCCGACGCGCTCACCGAGGCGCTGTACGTCGCCTGGCTGACCGGCCGCGACCGCTCGCTGCTGCCGCTGTTCCGCGGGCTGAGCGCGGCGAACCCGCGATACGGGCCGTGCGCACGCGGCTGCCGGGAGTGGAGCGACGTGCCGCTCTGGGACGCGGTCGCCGCGCTGCGGGAGTACGCCGCGGCGCGCGATCCGCACGCGCTCGCGAAGGCGATCGCGGCTTTCCGCAGCGTCGCGCACTCGCCGCTGTACGCGCGCGGCGCGTGTCCGGAGATCGACTACCAGCGCCCGAACGGCGCGACCGGACTCAAGACGCTCGAGTCGGACGCGAACCGCATCCTGGCCGGCGCGCTGATGTACGGGGCGACGCGCGAGCGCGCGTACCTCGACGACGCCCGCGCGCACTACGCCGCGGTGCGCCGTCGGTTCTACGATCGTTGGGTCGGGCTCTACACGGTGTACGTGCTCGACGACGGGCAGTCGTGCGCCGCGCTTCCGCACCGTTTCTTCGCCTCGGTGAACGGACGGATGATCGAAGCGGCCGACGCGCTCGCCGCCGAGACGCACGACCTCTCGTACGCGCGGGAGGCGGCCGCGAACGCGAGCGCGGCCGAGCGCGAGCTGAACGACGCGCGCGGGATCTTCACCGACCTGCAGGCGGAGAACGACGTCGTCACGCCGCTCGTCCTCGCACTCTACGAACGCGCGCTGCGCGGCGACGCGGCGGCGCGACGCTGGCTCGTGCGCAACGCCGCCGCGGCGATCCAGGCGCGTGCGCCGAGCGGCGCGTACGGCCGCTTCTTCGACGGGCCGCCCCCGGCGCTCGTGACGATGTGGGAAAGCGCGGGCGGGCTCGCGCTCGCGATCGCGGCGGGCGCGCTCAGCCCGGCGCGCGTCGCCGAGGCGAGCCCGTGGGCGAGCGCGGCGCGCGTCGCCGTCGCGATCGGCGCGCCGCCCTCGGCATATCGCTTCGCCGGCTCCGGCGTCGCGTTCGTCGGGACGCTGGGCGAGCGCGCCGGTCACGCGCGCGTCGCGCTCGACGGGCGCCCGCTCCTCGACGAGACCGGCATCTGGCAAGGGCTGAACTATCTCTCGCCGCACGAGACGGTGCTCTTCGCATGGCGCTGGCCGCGCGGCGGCGCGCACGAGGTGCGCTTCCTGCCGGCGGAACCGAACGTCAAGGAAGGTCCGTCGTTCCTGGACCTGCGCGCCGCGCTGACGCTGCCGTAGGCGCGGCGCGCGCCGTCGCATGACGGTTGAACCAGCGCGGTGCGGCCGACGGGAAGAGCCGGACCAGCAGATCGACGCGGCGCGCATCCTTCCCGAGGACGACGCGGTCGCGACGGCGGACGACCGCGTCGACGATCGCCTGCGCGAGCAGCTCGGGCGGCGTCGTGAGGAAACGCTCGTCGAACCGCCGCGTCATCGCCGCCGCCTTCTTCGCGTCGACCGCGCGGGCGACGCGCGCGGTGCGCGCGATCGCCGTGCGAATCCCGCCGGGATGCACGGTCACGACGTGAACGTTCCCGCTCGCCGCGAGCTCCGCGCGCAGCGACTCGCTGAAGCCGCGCACCGCGAACTTGCTGGCGGCGTACGCCGACTGCCCGGGCGGTCCCCACAGGCCGAACAAGCTCGAGACGTTGACGATGCACGCTTCTTCTTGCGCTTGCAGGGTCGCGAGGAACGCCTTGCAGCCGTGGACGACGCCCCAGAAGTTCACGTTCATCATCCAGGCGATCTCGTCGAGCTCGAGCTGCTCGAACGTCCCGAACATCGCGACGCCGGCATTGTTCACCAAGAGCGCGACGCCGCCGTGCTCGCGCAGCACGTCGGCCGCGAACGCGCGGACCGCCGCTTCGTCGCTCACGTCGACCACGTGCCGCGACGTGCGCGCCTCGCCGAGCAGCGCCGCGGTCTCGCGCAGTCCGGCCTCGTCGCGATCGGCGAGCGCGACGATCATGTCCCGCCGCGCCAGCTCCTGCGCGAGCGCGCGCCCGATGCCGGATCCGGCACCGGTCACGACCGCGACCTTTCCCTTCAGCGTTCGCATCGTCGCCGCTTCGCGCCGCCACGGGCGCCTTCCGTTCAGCGCACGCCGGCGGAGCATCCCGCGTTCGCCAGGCGTTCGCGCAGCGCACGTGCGGTGGCGCGAATCCCGTCGCGCAACGCATCCCGCGCCGCCGGGACGGCTCCCGCGACGTTGACGAGACCGTGCGGCAGCGAGCGGCGGAGGTCGTAGGTCACGGAGACGCCCTCGGCGCGCAAGCGGTCGGCGAACGCGCGGCCCTCGTCGACGAGCGGATCGTACTCGGCGGCGAGCAGGTACGTCGGCGGCGAGCCGGCGAGCGATTCGGCGAAGATCGGGGAGCGGAGCGGCTCGCGCGGGTCCTCGCCGGGGCGCAGATACCGCTCGGCGAACCACGCGATCATCTCCTCGTTCAGAAACACGCCGCGCCATGCGTCGTGCCGCGACGGAAACGTGCCGGCCGCGTCGACCGCCGGATAGATCAGGAACGCGTACGCCGGCGTCGGGAGCCCGCGCGCGTGCGCGAACGCGCCGACCGAGGCCGCGATGCCGCCGCCGGCGCTGTCGCCGCCGACCGCGATCGCGTCCGGATGCGCGCCGAGCTCCGCCGCGCGGTCGCGCGCGAACGCGAACGCGGCGAAACCGTCGTCGTAGGACCGGGTGAACGGGTGCTCGGGCGAGCGCCGGTACTCGACCGACAGCACGGCGATCCGCCCCTCCGCGGCGAGAAAACGGCACGTGCCGTCGTAGCCGGCGACGTCGCCGACGACGTAGCCGCCGCCGTGAAAGAATACGAGCAGCGGCGCCGGCGCCGCTCCGAGCGCCGCCGGACGATAGAGCCGCGCGGATGTCGTGCCGTCGCCGGTCGGGATCGTCACGTCGCGCACGTCGATGGCCGCGCGCGTACGCGGCCCGACCTCGCGCAGCGACGCGGCGTAGCCGGCACGAAACCGTTCGGTCGTCACGTCCGGCCGGAAGGCGCGGCCGCTGCGCTGCGCCAGCCACACGAGAATCCGCACGCGGAGGTCGAGCGCCATGGCGCGCCGTTTCGCGCGCGTGCGCCCAAGCCCGCCCGGCAGGCGCCGTCCGCTCGCTCGCGGTAGATTGACGCGATGAAGCGCCGCCGACGACGCCGCCGTCGCTCGCCTCTTCCGAGGCTCGCGCTGCTCGTCGTCGCGCTGGGCGTCGTCGTGCTGGTCGTCTCGCGCATGATGCGGCCGATCCCGCATCCGGCGCACGTCGCACACCACGTCCATCGCCCGGCCGCGGTCGCGTCCGGCGACACCGCCGCCGGCGCATCGTCGGCATCGCCGCACGCGGCGACCGCGCGCGCGCGCACCGCCGCTTCCGTCGCGCCCGGTGCGGCGGAGAAGAGCGCCTCGAACGACGACATCCCCGCCGTCGGGACGCCGGCCGCAGCGCCGCCGGCCGCTTCGTCGTCCGCGCCGCCGGCGCCGGCGCGCGCGAAGCTCGCGATCATCATCGACGACTGCGGGCAGTGGCCGGTGACCGAGCGCGGCTTCATCGCGCTGCCGCTCCCGCTGACGCTCTCGGTGCTCCCGCACGTGCGCTACGGCGCCGAGATCGCGCACGATGCGGACGCCGCCGGGAAGGGCGTCATGCTCCACCTGCCGATGGAGCCGCTCTCCGGAATCGACCCGGGCCCCGGACGGATCACGGTCGCGATGGGCGATGCGGCGATCGCGGCGCAGGTGCGCGACGATCTCGCCTCCGTCCCCCTCGCACGCGGCGTGAACAACCACGAGGGGAGCCGCGCGACGCAGGACGACCGCGTGATGCGCGACGTCGCAGCCGTGCTCGCGAGCGAACACCTCTTCTTCATCGACTCGCGGACGAGCGGCACGAGCGTCGCGGAACGCGACGCGAAGGATGCCGGCGTCGCGACCGCCGGCCGCGACGTCTTCCTCGACAATCGCGCCGACGTCGCCGCGACCGAAGCACAGCTGCGCGAGGCGGCGCGGCTCGCCGAGCGGAACGGCAGCGCGATCGCGATCGGCCACCCGCGGCCGACGACGCTCGAAGCGCTGCGCGCGCTGTACCCGTCGCTGCAAGCCGACGGGATCAGCTTCGTGCTCGCCTCCGACCTCGTGCGCTGAACGCCGGGCGCTGGAGGCGCGCGCACGCGTCGCGTCGGAACGGCGCGGTGATGCACCGCCGTTCGTTCGTCTCGCTCGCGCTGCTCGTCGCGCTCGTTCCGCTGGCCGCGCCGAACGCGCTCGCGGCGCGTGCCGCGGCGCAAGCGGCAGCCTCCGCGCCGGGCACGGCGCTCGACGGCGCGCTGCGCTGGCGTCCGATCGGACCGTTCCGCGGCGGGCGAACGGTCGCCGTGAGCGGCGTTCCGGGGCGGCCGCACGAGTTCTACATCGCGGCCGTCGACGGCGGCATCTTCAAGTCCGAGGACACCGGGCGGACGTGGCGGCCGATCTTCGACGACCAGCCGAACGCGTCGATCGGCGCGCTGGCCGTCGCGCCGTCCGCGCCGGACACGGTGTACGCGGGCAGCGGTGAAGGGCTGCAGCGGCCGGATCTCTCGGTCGGCGACGGCATGTACAAGACGACGGACGGCGGCGCGCACTGGGCGCATCTCGGGCTGCGGGACGGGCAGCAGATCGCGAAGATCGCCGTCGACCCGCACGACGCGAACCGGCTCTTCGTCGCCGTCCTCGGCCACCCGTACGGACCGAACGCCGAGCGCGGCGTCTACCGCTCGACCGACGGCGGCGCGACGTTCCGGCGCGTGCTCTTCACCGACGTGAACGCCGGCGCGTTCGACGTCGCGCTCGATCCGCACGACGCGCGCACGGTGTACGCGACGCTATGGGCGGCGCGCCAGTCGCCCTGGGAGACCGCGGCGGGCGATTCGTTCCAGCTGGCGCGCTCCGGGAGCGGGATCTACAAGTCGACCGACGGCGGCGATACGTGGAAGCGCCTCGAAGGCGGTCTCCCGACCGTCGCCGACGGGATCGGACGCTGCGCCGTCGCGGTCGCGCCGAGCGACTCCCGGCGCCTCTACGCCGCGGTCGATGCCGACAAGCGCGGCGGCATCTACCGCTCCGACGACGCGGGCGCGAGCTGGCGTCTCACGAACGCCAGCGAACGCGTCGCGGAGCGCGGCGACGATCTCGCCACGGTCGGCGTCGACCCGTCGAACGCCGACGTCGTCTACGAGACCAACACGACGACGTACCGCTCCACCGACGGCGGAACGACGTTTCAAGCGCTGCGCGGGGCGCCGGGCGGCGACGACTACCACAGCATCTGGATCGCGCCCGGCGATCCGCGCACGATCCTGCTCGGCAGCGATCAAGGCGCGATCATCTCGGTCGACGGCGGCGCGACGTGGAGCTCGTGGTACAACCAGCCGACGGCGCAGTTCTACCACGTCATCGCCGACGACCGTTTTCCGTACCGGCTCTACGGCGGCCAGCAGGAGAGCGGGAGCGCCGAGGTGCTCTCGCGCGGGAACGACGGCGCGGTGACCTTTCGCGACTGGCATCCCGTCGGCGCCGAAGAGTACGGCTACGTCGCGCCGGATCCGCTGCACCCCTGGCTGATCTACGGCGGAAAGGTGACGCGCTACGACGAGCGCAGCGGTCAGACGCGCGAAGTCGGGCCGGTGCTGAACTGGCGCCGGGATGCGCACTACCGGTTCCGCCGTACCGCGCCGCTGGCGTTCTCGCCGGCCGACAAACACACCCTGTATCTCGGCGCGAACGTGCTCTTCGCGAGCGGCGACGGCGGCGAGCATTGGCGCAGCGTCAGCCCGGATCTCACCCGCGCGAATCCGCCGACGCCGCCGAACCTCGGCGCGTTCGCCGCCATCGACGAAGCGAAGGCGCCGCATCGCGGCGTGATCTACGCGCTCGGACTCTCGCCGCGCGACGCGAAGGTGATCTGGGCGGGAACCGACGACGGGCTCGTGTGGCGCACGGCGGACGGCGGAACGCACTGGGCGAACGTCACGCCGCCCGGCGTCGGGGCGTGGGCGAAGATCAGCATCATCGACGCCTCGCCGTTCGACGCGCGCAGCGCGTACGTCGCGGTGAACCGCTTCCGTCTCGACGAGCAGCGCCCGCAGCTCTTCCGCACGCACGACGGCGGGAAGACGTGGACCGAGATCGACCGCGGCATCGACGCGGCGCCGACGAACGTCGTGCGCGCCGACCCGAAACGCCCGGGGCTGCTCTACGCCGGAACCGAGCGCGGCGTCTGGTACTCGCTCGACGACGGCGGCTCGTGGTCCTCGCTGCGCCTCAACCTGCCCGCCACGTCGGTGCGCGACCTCGTCGTTCATGGCGACGATCTCGCGATCGCCACGCACGGCCGCGGCTTCTGGATCCTCGACGACGTGACGCCGCTGCGCGACGCCGCCGCGCTCGCTTCGAGCGCACCGGCGTTGCTTCCGCCGCCGCTCGCGATCCGCGTCCGGCGCGACGAGAACACCGACACGCCGCTCCCGCCGGACGAACCGTTCTTCGCGAACGGGCCGACCGGCGCGATCGTCGACTACGTGCTTCCGCGCGACGCGCAGCGCGTCGTGCTGACGTTCGCCGACCGCCGCGGGACGGTCGTTCGCCGCATCACCAGCGATCCGCAGCAGCAGCCGACCCCGCTCGCCGCGCTCGACGTGCCGCCGTGGTGGATCGCGCCGCCGCGGCAGGCCGCGGCGAGCGCGGGGCTGCATCGCGTCGTCTGGGATCTGCGGACCGAGCGCCCGCGCGCGTTCGACTACGGCCCGACGATCGCGGCGATTCCGCACGACACGCCGCTCGAGCCGGAAGGCGCGCTCGTCCCGCCCGGAACGTACGCCGTCACGCTGGACGCCGCCGGCACGCGCGCGAGCGCGACCGTCGTCGTGCGCGAAGACCCGCGCGTGGTCGCGAGCGGTTCGGCGCTGGAGGCGCAGTACGCGCTCGCGCGCACGCTGTTGCTCGCCGCGGATCGCGCGCACGACGCCGCGGCGGCCTCGCACGACCCGGCACGCTCGCGGGCGCTGCGCCGGGCGAACGCGGCGTTGCTGAGCGTCTTCGGGACCATCGAGTCGGCGGACGCGGCGCCGACCGCGGCGCAGCGCGCGTTCGCGCGGACCGCGCTCGCCCAAGCCGAGTCGCTGCTCGGGCGGCAGACCGCCGGCGGGCCGCGCGATAAGGAGCCGCGCGGCGCGGGCGGAACCACTCAGCCATGAACGACGAGGGTCAGCCGGCCGTCCCGCATCCTCCGTACGACGAGCTGCGGGCCGCGCTCGGCGAGGATGCGCGCGCGAACCGCGACGTCGAGGCGCTGCGCAGCGAGATGAGCGCTCCGCAGCCCGACCGGGATGCGGTCGCGCAGCACGCGAGCCGGCTGCGCGCGATCCCCGTGCTGGAGGCGCGGATCGCGAACTGGTGGGACTCGCCCGAGACCCAGCGCTGGATCAAGGCGATCACGGACGCGGGCTTGTAGCCGGCGTCGCGACCGGCCATGACGGGATCGCCGGTATCGGCGTGCGGCGCGGGATCGGCCGGCCCGTCGCGACGGCGCGCGCCGTCGGCGGCGCGGGCTGCGGCGTGAAGATCGTCGTCGGCGGCGCCTGCGGCGCGTCGGGGTCGAACGGCGGCATCGTCCGGACGTCGTGCGCCGCGGCAAACGTCAGCGCCAGCGTGTGCGTGCGGCCGTCCCAGGCGACGCGCGCCCCGAGGCAGCGCGCGAGCGGGGCGAGTACGACGAGCGCGGGATCGCTCCCGGCGACGACCCGCCCCGTGCAGACGACGTCGCCCCGCCGGGCGGTGACCGCGTCCTCACCCGCGCGGTCGACGCGATCGCTGAAGCGCGCGACGAGCGCCAGGGGTGCGACGACGCGGCCGCCCAGCAGGCCGGCTCCCGGAACCGTGGGTACGAGCGTCCCGTCGATGACCACGGCGACCAGCGCGGCGAGCGACGCGGGCAGGTGAGATGTCACGGGTGACGCGGGTCTTCCGCGAGGCGGCGCGGCGCTTCTCGGCCGCGGGCTCGGCGTTCACCGCGCAGGCGATCGCGTTCACCGCTCTCTTCGCGCTCGTCCCGCTCACCCTGGTCGCGGTCGCGATGCTCGCGTCCGTCTACGGCACCGACGACGGGATCGCGCGCGCGCACGCGGCCATCGAGACGTACGTTCCGCAGATCGGCGACCTCGTGTCCGGCAACCTCGACGCGATCGTGCGCTATCGCGGCGTGAGCGGCGCGATCGGGATCATCGGGCTGATCTGGTCCGGCAAGAACCTGTTCCAGGCGCTCACCTTCGGCCTCAACCGCTCGCTCGGGATCACTCGCTACCGCCACTACATCTGGGACGTACTGCTCGCCCTCGTGCTGGTCCCGTTCGCCGGCGTCGTGCTCATCGTCGCGACCGCGCTGCCGGTCGCGATCACGCTGGTCGTGCAATTCGCCCGGCTCGAGTCGCTGCGCTGGGCGCCGCAGATCGCCTCGTACGCCGCCTCCGCGACGCTGGTCTTCGTCGTCGCGGCGCTGCTGTATTATTACTTGCCGAACCGGCACGCGCGCTGGCGCGTCGTCATCCCCGGCGCGCTCGTGTGCACGGTCGGGTACTCGATCGCGCAGATCGCGTTCGCCGTCTACACGTCGTACGCCGCGTACGCTTTTCAGATCTACGGCGCGCTCTCCGCGCTCGTCGTGCTGCTGCTTTGGCTCGACCTGATCGGCGTGGTGTTCCTGTTCGGCGCCCACGTCAGCGCGGCGTGGGAGGCCGAGGAGGCGCGCGAGCCGCTGCCGCTCGCCTCGTAAGGGATCGCGCCCCGCGCGGACGAACGCCGTCCTGTGCGTCGCCTCGTCGTCGTCTGTCTCGTCACGCTGTTCGGCCTGCCGCTTCTCGGCGCCGGGCAGTCGTCGCTGCTCGCCAAGCCGCGCGTGATCGTCTTTCCGTTCCTCGCATCGAACAGCGCGATCGACCGCGAGGCCAGCTCGCGTCTGGCGACCGCGATCGCGACCGAGATGGCGAACACCGGAAAGGTCAGCGTGATCCCGCCGCCGCCGGGCACCGAGCGCAAGGACTTCCTGACGGCGGCCCGGGCCAACGGAGCCGACTACTACGTGACCGGCTACTTGACGCCGCTCGGCGACGGCGTGTCGATCGTCGAGCAGGTGGTCGGGACGGTGAGCGGGATCGTCGTGTACAGCCAAAGCGCGCAGCTCACCACGTTCGCGGACGTGAACGGGCAGGGCGACCAGCTCGCTCAGTTCGTCTCGTTCGACGCGAACAAGTCGCTCGCCGCGATCGGGACCCCGCCGCCGGCGCCCACGCCGAGTCCCCAGCCGAGCGCCGGCGCCCAGGCCAACCTGGGAAGTCTGCGCGGCCTCTTCCACCGCGGCGCGAAGGAACAGGCGACCGCGAAGCCGGCCGCCGGCGCACAGCCCGCCTCGCACGGCGCGGCGGTGCGCGTCGCCGCGGCCGGCTCGGCCGGCGCGTTCGCCGTCGTGGACGTCGTCGGCCCGGCCGACGCGGCGGCGCGCGAGGCGGCGGTCGCCCGGCTCGCGCAGGCCGCGCACGGCGAGCGCGCGGCGAGCGCGGCGGCCGCCTGCAGCGACCACAGCCCGCGCGCGGTCCTGTCCGGGATCCTGCTGGTCAAGGAGACGAGCGCGACCTCCCGCTCCGCGACGTTCGAGCTGGACGCGAAGGACTGCGCCGGCAAGCAGCTCTGGCGCGAAAGCGCCACGCGGGACGCCGCGACGGTGACGCAGGCGGTCCAGCGGGCGGTCGACGCGGCGGTCGAGGCGTACGTGAACCCGCCGCGCCGGGGGCGCCGGATCTAAGCTTCGTCGGCCTCGCGCGCGTCGAGCAGCCCGGGCGGCAGCTCGACCAGGATCCGCTTCGCCGCGACGTTCACCTCGCGGACGAACGCGCGCACCAGCGGGACCATCGCCCGCCCTGCCCCGATCAGCAGCACGTCCTGCGCGGGGTAGTGCTCGACCGCCGCGACCTCGCCGAGGGCGACGCCGGCGGCGTCGACGAGGGTGCAGCCGACGAGGTCGTCGTCGAAGTACTCGCCGGACTCCAAGACGACGTCGGCGCGGTCCAGGCGCAGCGTCGCGCCGACCAGCGGCTCCGCCGCCGTCGCGTCGGCGATCCCTTCGAAGGCGACCAGCGGGCGCCCCTTGTGCATCCGCAGCGTCGCGATGCGCAGCGCCCGCGAGCCGCCGTCGCGCAACGCCGCGCGCACGGCGATGCCGGGCGCGAGGGCGCCGGCACCGATCCGGCTCGGGTCGAGCTTCAGCTCGCCGCGCAGGCCGAAGACGCCGGCGATGCGGCCGGCGTTCGCCTCACTCGGCGTCGTCGTCCCCGGCGGCCTCGCCGCCCGCGGTCTCGCCTTCGCCCACCTCGCCGGCGACGAGCGCGTCGCCCGCGTGCTCGGCTTCGCCCTCGAGCACCTCGTCCTCGAACGAGACGATGTCGATGCTCACGCGGCCTTCGGCGCTCGCGCGCACGAGCGTGCGCAGCGCCTGCGCGACCCGGCCGTTCCGTCCGATGACCTTCCCCAGGTCCTCGTGCTCGACGATGAGCTCGATGAGCGGTCCGCGATCGCTCTCGACCGCCTCGACGACGACCTCGTCCGGATACGCGACGAGCTTGCGCGCGAGGAAGTCGAGCAGCGCGATCGCGCGCTGCTGCGCGACGGCCGGATCGGCGGTCTTCCGCGCGCCGCGGTCGCCCCAATCGCGCCGTTCGCGCCGTCCGCCCTCGCCGCCGCCGCTCGAGCCGCCGCCGCCGCGACGCTCGCCGCCGCGACCGCGGCGCGGGCGTTCGTCTTCCGGCTCGATGTCGTCGTGCGCGGCTTCGTCGGACGCGATGCGCCGCGCGCCGAGCGTCGAGGTCCGCTCTTCGTCCTTGTCGCGCTCCTCGTCGCCGAAGAGCCCGAATTCGTCGTCGAACGCGCTCACGGGCGGTCCACGACGGCTAGGACTTCGCCTGCTTCGGAGCGCGCTTCGTCTCGGGGATCGGGCCGCGTTCGACGAGCCCGATCTCCGCGAACAGCCGCCGCACCGGATCCGACGTCTGCGCGCCCTTGGCGAGCCATTCGCGCGCCTTCTCTTGGTTCACGACGAGCGTCTTGGGCTCGGTCCGCGGGTTGTAGTGGCCGAGGATCTCGATGAAGCGGCCGTCGCGCGGCGAGCGCGCGTCGGCGACGACGAATCGATAGGTCGGCTGTTTCTTGGCGCCCATGCGCCGGAGTCTGATCTTGACCATGCTGCCTTCTAGGTGTGAGGGTTACCGCCCGATCCCGAGCGGGAGTTTGGGGAACCGGCCCTTCTTCATGCCGCCCAACTGTTTCATCATCTGACGCGACGCTTCGAACTGCTTCACCAAGCGGTTCACGTCGGAGACTTGCGTTCCGGAGCCGGTCGCGATGCGCTTCCGGCGCGAGCCGTTGAGGATCTCCGGACGCTCGCGCTCGCGGCGCGTCATCGAGCAGATGATCGCCTCGATCTTGCTCACGTCGCGCTCGTCGATCTCGACGTTCGGCATCGCCTTCGACAAGCCGGGGATCATCTTCATGATCTCGGTCATCGAGCCCATCTTGCGGACCTGGCGGAGCTGTCCGAGAAAATCGTCGAGGGTGAACTGCGACTTGCGCAGCTTCTTGGCGAGATCTTCGGCCTGCTGCTCCGAGTAGACGCTCTGCGTCTTCTCGATCAGCGTGAGGACGTCGCCCATCCCGAGGATGCGCGACGCGAGCCGGTCCGGATGGAACGGCTCGAGCGCGGTGACCTTCTCGCCGACGCCGACGAACTTGATCGGCGCGCCGGTAATGCGATGGATCGAGAGCGCCGCGCCGCCGCGCGCGTCGCCGTCCATCTTCGTGAGGATCACGCCCGTGATCCCGAGCTGCGCGTCGAACGCCTTCGCGACGTTGACCGCTTCCTGACCCGTCATCGCGTCGGCGACGAAGAGAATCTCCGTCGGCTTGACGGCGGCCTTGATGTTCTGCAGCTCCTCCATGAGCTTCTCGTCGATCTGCAGCCGTCCGGCGGTGTCGATGATGACGGTGGAGATCCCGAGCCGGCGCGCCTCCGCGACGCCGTCGCGCGCGATCGCGACCGGATCGCTCTGGCCGCGTTCGAACACCGGGAGATCGATCTGCTTCGCGAGCGTCCGGAGCTGATCGATCGCGGCCGGACGGTAGACGTCGGCGGCGACCAGCAGCGTGCGGCGGCCCTGCTCCTTGAGCCGGAGCGCGAGCTTGCCGGCGTGCGTCGTCTTCCCCGAGCCCTGCAGCCCGACCATGAGGTACACGGTCGGCGGGGCGTCGCTGTACGTCAGCCGGGCCGCGGCGCCGCCCATGATCTCGACCAGCTCGTCGTGGACGAGCTTGACGACCGTTTGCGCCGGGGTGAGCGAGGTGAAGACGTCGGAGCCGACGGCTTTCTCTTTGACCCGGTTGACGAACTCGCGCGCGACGGGCAGCGCGACGTCGGCCTCGAGCAGCGCCACGCGAACTTCGCGCAAAACCTCGGCCACGTCCGACTCGGTGAGTCGGCCGCGGTTCGCCAGCCTGTCGAAGATCGCGCCTAAGCGCTCGCCGAGAGCCTCGAGCATGAAGCGGCTGCTACTCGGCTCCCTTGGACGCCGCCACCGAGTCGATCTTCTGGACCGCGTCGCCGACGGTCTTGATCTTCTCCGCTTCTTCGTCGGGGATGTCGATGCCGAACTCGGTTTCGAACGCCATGACGAGCTCGACCTGGTCGAGCGAGTCCGCGCCGAGGTCGTCGGTGATCGACGCCTCCGGCGTGACCTCGTTCTCCTCGACGCCGAGCTGCTCGACGATGATCTTCTTGACGCGGTCGAAGGTGTCGGAAGCCATGTTCTGTCCGTTTCTCCTGAAAGAGCGGAGCGTGGTGGTTAGATCAGGAAGCCGCCGTCGACCACGAGCGTTTGACCCGTGACGTACCGGCTGGCGTCGGAGGCGAGGAACGTGACGACCGGCGCGACGTCTTCGGGGACGCCGGCGCGGCCGAGCGCGATCGTGTCGAGGTAGTGCTGCCGCGCCGCGGCCGGCATCTCGGTGGTCATCGCGGTCTCGATGAGCCCCGGCGCGATCGCGTTGACGCGGACGTTGCGCGAGCCCAGCTCCTTGGCGAGCGACTTCGTCAGACCGAGAAGTCCCGCTTTCGTCGCCGCGTACGCGCTCTGCCCGGCGTTTCCGGCGAGCCCGACGATCGACGAGACGAAGACGATCGAGCCGCCGCGCTGGCGGATCATCGGCTTCGCGACGGCCGCGCTCAGATAGAACGCCGACTTGAGGTTCACGTCGAGCAGCCGGTCGAGGTCCGCACTCTTGAAGCGCAGGATCAGCCCGTCCTTCGCCTGGCCGGCGTTCGCGACCGCGACGTCGAGCCGGCCGTGCTCGCGCACGACCGCGGCGACCGCGTCGTTCACCGCGCTCTCGCTCGCGACGTCGGCGACGTGCGTGGTGATCTTCGCGCCGGAGCGCGCTTCGGCACACGCCGACGAGGTCTCGGCGAGCGCGGCCTCGTCGCGCCCGAACAGCGCGACGTCGGCGCCCGCGCGCGCGAGGTCGACCGCGATCGCTCGTCCGATCCCGCGGCTCGCGCCCGTCACCACCGCGACTTTTCCGGTCATGCGGGAAGCGCGGTGAGCTGCGCGCGCGTCTTCTCGATCGACGCGGCGTCGGAGACGGTGACCGCCTTCGGCGCGCCCGGGACGCGCTTGAACATCGGCGCGAGCACGGGCGAGGCGCCGAACTCGACGATGAGGTCGAGCGACATCCCGGCGAGGGCGAGCGCGACGTCGTGCCAGCGCACCTCGTCGGTGACGGAGCGGATCAGGTTCGTCTTGATCGTCTCGACGTCGTCGTAGACCGTCGCGTCGACGTTCGACACGACGGCGAAGCGCGGCGGCATCACGGCCGCGTCGCGGACGTGCGGGGCGAACTCCTCGCGCGCCGGGTCCATCAGCGCGCTGTGCCACGCACCCGAGACGTTGAGCGGGACGACGCGCTTCGCGCCGGCGTCGGTCGCCAGCTCGCCGGCGAGCCGCACCGCCGCGGCGTCGCCGCTGATGACGATCTGTCCCGGCGCGTTGAAGTTCGCGAGCTGCACGCGCCCGGTGCCGCGCTCGACCGCCTGCGCGACGACGCCGCGCAGCGTATCGGGGTCGAGTCCGAGCACCGCCGCCATCGCTCCTTCGGCGACGCCGGCCGCGCGGTGCATCGCGAGGCCGCGCTCGTTGACGAGCGTCAGCGCGGTCTCGAACGTCAGCGCGCCCGCGAGCGTGAGCGCGCAGTACTCGCCGAACGAGTGTCCCGCGCCGGCGACCGGCTCCAACACGTCGGCGAGCGAGAGCGCGAGCGCGACGTTGGTCACGAAGATCGCGGGCTGCGAATAGCGCGTCTCGCGAAGCCGCTCCTCCGGACCGCGCTCGCACAGCGCGAGGAGATCGTAGCCGAGCACCGTCTTCGCGCACGCGAAGCACTCCGCCGCGGCCGGGTACGCGCGCGCCGCGTCGACGCCCATGCCGACGACCTGCGAACCCTGCCCCGGAAAGACGACCCCGACGCGCATCGGTTTACGCGTGCCCCGCCTTACCGTTCGACGCGAGGGTTCCGTTCATTGACCAGCGCCACGCCACGGCGCCCCAGCTCAAGCCGCCGCCGAAACCGACGAACAGCACGACGTCGCCGTCGTTGAGCTTGCCCGCCGCGGCCGTCTCCGAGAGCGCGATCGGGATCGACGCCGCGCTCGTGTTCCCGTAGTTCTGGATGTTGACGACGACGCGGTCGTTCGGCAGATCGAGGTGCTTCGCCGCCGCGTCGATGATGCGGCGATTCGCCTGGTGCGGGATCAGCCACGCGACGTCGCGCGGCGCGACCCCGGCACGGTCGAGCGCGATGTTCGTCGCCTCGATCATCTTCGTGACCGCGAAGCGGAAGACTTCCCGGCCGTTCATGTAGATCTTGGTCCGCTTGTTCTCGAGGTCTTCCGCGGTCACGTCGGGCGACGCGGTGCCGCCGACGGCGATGTTCAGATGCTCGGGGTGCGAGCCGTCCGCGCCGAGTTCGGCGGAGAGGAACGAGTCGACGGCGGAGGCCTCGAGGACGACCGCGCCGGCGCCGTCACCGAACAGCACCGCGGTCGAGCGGTCCTCGTAGTTCGTGATGCGCGAAAGCTCCTCGGCCCCGACCAGCAGCACGCGCTTGAACACGCCGGTCCGCACCATGCTGGCCGCGACCGTCAGCCCGTAGATGAAGCCGCTGCACGCGATCTGGATGTCGAAGGCCGGCTTGCCGCTGATCCCGAGCTTCGCGCCGACGATGCACGCCGTCGCCGGAAAGTAGTAGTCGGGCGTTACGGTCGCGACGAGGACGCAGTCGAGGTCCTCGGGTGCCAGTCCCGCGTTCGCGAGCGCGTTCCGCGCGGCGGCGACGGCGAGGTCGCTCGTCGGCTCGGCGAGCGTCGCGATGTGACGCTCTTTCATGCCGGTGCGCGTGGTGATCCACTCGTCCGACGTGTCGAGCATCCGCTCGAAGTCGGCGTTGGTGAGAACCCGCTCGGGCACGTAGTGCCCGACGCCCGCGATGCGGACCCCGGTGGCGTTCAACGAACGGAACTAGCCGTGCGCGTGCCCGGCGTGCTCGTCCTTCGCCACGACCTGGCGGCCGTCGTACGTGCCGCAGAAGTCGCACACGAAGTGCGGACGCTTCGGCTGGTGGCACTGCGGGCACTCGACCGTCGTCACGGGGTTGAGCTTCCAGTTCGCAGCGCGGCGGCTACGCGTCTTGGATCGGGGGGTCTTCCACTTGAGATTCGCCATGATTGCCTTCCGTCGACTCCGGCAGGCAGGTGCATCCGCCGCCCGGGTTCTTGCTCCGTCCGCACCGCTCGCACAGTCCGCGGCACGTCTCGCTGCACGTGAGGACCATCGGAAGCGCGCTGTCGACGAGCTGTCGGATCAGATCCCCGAGGTCCAAGGTGCTGCCGTTCAGTACGTTGTTCTCCCCAAAGGGATCGTTCGCTCCGCCCGGCGGATCGAAACGCTCTTCGACGTCGACCGAGACCGGCAGGACGACGTCCTCCAGGCACCGGTCGCACGCCCCCGTGACGTCGACGTCGACGGTCCCGTCGATCTCGAGCCCCCGGCCGACGCGCCGCAGCTCCAGACGAGCGTGCGCCGGGCCCGGAAACGTGTACGAGGAGAACGGAGGGACCTCGACGCGCTCGTCGAGGGTCATCGGGCGCCCCGCGAACAGGACGGTTCCGACGTCGATCAGTGAAGAACCCATACCATAGAACGAGGCCCCCCGCGAGGAGAGACCCCATGCAACCGAACCATGGTAGACCAGGCCGGGGCCCTTGTCAACGCGCCCGGTCGTGGGACTTCAGGGCGCATGGACACGACGCTGAACGTCGCCTTCGGCCCGCAGATCGCGGCCGCGGCGACCAGACATAACCTCGACCCCAAGCTCCTGGCCGCGGTGGCGGCCCAGGAGACCGGCGGCCCGGGCAGCGACTCCGGCCGGAACGTCGTCGGCGACGGCGGCCACGGGCACGGCCTCTTCCAGATCGACGACCGCTGGCATGCCTTCGCCCGGACGCCGGCGGCGATGAACCCGGCCGCGAACGCCGACTACGCCGCCGGGATGCTCGCCGGCAACCTCAAACGCTACGGCGGCGACGTCCGCGCCGCCCTCTCGGCCTACAACGCCGGCTCGCCGACGGCGGCCGGGACGCAGACGACCTGGGCCGACGGTGCGACGCTGGGCTACGCCGACTCCGTGCTGCGGCACTACGCCGGCCTGGGCGGCGCGGCGGCCGGAGGCGCCGTCTCCACGGGCGCGACCGCCGGCCCGGGGCTGGTGCCGCAGGGCGCCGACCCCGCCTCGGTCGACGCGCTGCGCGAGCTGCTCGGCGTCCTCGGCGGCTCCGCCTACGGCGCGGGCGGCGCGGCGGGCGGGATGCAGGCCGGCGGCGCCGCCTCGAGCCTCGGCGGTCCGTCGATCGGGATGCCGGAGCTCCCGCAGTACAAGCCGATCCAGCAGCCGGACGGGCGCGACCGCGACGTCGCCCCGAGCGAGCTGCTCTCCACCGACGACGAGTAGCGGAAAGGAACCAGCGATGGGCTTCAACATCCTGGGCGCCCTCGGCGGCGCCGCGATGGGGCTCGCGACCGGAAACCCCGTCGGGGTCGGGCTCGGCGCGATCAGCGGCGGCTTCACCGGCAACGGCGCGACCGCGGCCGGCGGGCTCTCCAACAACTACCAGGACCTGGTGAACGGCGGCTACCTCGGGGCGACCGAGGCGCTCGACGCGCAGCAGATGGTCTTCCAGCTCCAGCTTCAGGCGCAGTCGCAGCAGTTCGACGAGATGACGTCGGAGCGCTCCGAGCTGCTGCGCGAGCAGAACACCCTTCGTGACGTCGCGATGCAGCAGCGCAAAGCGGACAACGAGATCACGAAGGAATTCATCCGGTCGATCGGCTGATGGAAGCGCTCCCGGTTCGCCCGCAGCCGCCCGCCGCGAAGCCGCCCGCACCGAAGCCGCAGGCGGCCAAGGCGCACGCCAAAGCCGCTCATCCCGGGGCGGCTCACGCGACGTCGACGGCGACGACGCTGAACCCGGAGATGAAGGCGCCCGCGCACGACGCGGATGCCGACGATCTCGCGCTGCTGATGAAGCAGCGCGGCTTCGACGACATGGTGCGCATCCGGGCCGAGCTCGAGCGCGAGGCGAACGCGCTGCGCGACCTCGCCCTCGCACAAGTGAAGCGCGACGACCAGGCGATGCAGGCCTGGATCAAGCTCATCTGATCGCCGGGAACGGAAACGGGCCCGTCTCGCGACGGGCCCGTTCGACACGTGGGCCAACATGGATTCGAACCATGGACCTCATGCTTATCAAGCATGCGCTCTAACCAACTGAGCTATTGGCCCGGGGCATCGACGCCTTAGTCTAGGCGAGGCCGGGAACCTTGTCAACGCGGTACCACACCGGCGGCGAACGGCTTGCGTCGGCAGGCTCCCGACGGAGCCGCTCCGGAAATTCCGCGCATGCGATCTCTGAGCACCGTCCTGACCGGGGTGGCGTTGCTGGCCGGCGTCAGCTCGCTACCGGCGTCCGCACAATCGTTTTCCGACACGCTGTGCCCGCGGGCCACGCCCAAGGTCGTCGCGTACAAGGCGGCGACCGACACCAAGGACCCGGCGAAGATCGCCGCGGCCGCGCGCGATGCTGCCGAGGCCTACCAGCTGTGCGTGAGCGAAGGGCAAGTGAACTATCCGATCGAGCCCACCGTCAACTACGACAAGACCCAGGCCGCGATGTATCTCTTCGCGGAGGGCCGCGCCCTCGCCGTCGCGGGCGACGTGAAGAACGCCGTCGCCCCGCTCCAGACGTCGCGCAAGCTCGCCGACGACGTCGTCGAGTGGCAGCCGCAATCGCAGAGCTTCTACGCGTCGAACGGAAGCGAAGGCGACAGCGCCGCCCACAACAGCGACCGCAACGGCTCGCGCTACCGCGGCTCGGCGACCGACATCCGCAACGCGGACGATCAGTTCCTCGCCCGTCTCGGCGTCGCGCCGCCCCCGGCCGCCGTTCCCGCGGCGTCGCCGGCGCCGCACTAGCCGCAGCGAACGCCGCCGCCCGCGGCGCACGCTGCGCGAGCGCGCCGCGAGCCGCACTCAGCTCGTCGCGTCCGCGTCGATGCCGAGGGCCAGGATGAGGAACGCGTAGCGGTCGACGACCTCGTCGATCATCTTGGTGGTCGGCTTCCCGGCGCCGTGACCGGCTTTCGTCTCGACGCGCAGCAGCACGGGGGCGTCGCCGCCCTGCGCATGCTGCAGCGCGGCGGCGAACTTGAACGAGTGGGCCGGGAACACGCGGTCGTCGTGATCGCCCGTCGTGATGAACGTCGCCGGATAGCGTTCGCCGACTCGGACGTTGTGATACGGCGAGTAGGCGAGCAGGGTCCGCACGTCGCCCTCGACGTCGGACGAGCCGTACTCCGACGTCCACGCCCACCCGATCGTGAAGCGCTGGAAGCGCATCATGTCGAGCACGCCGACCGCGGGCAGGACGGCGCCGAACAGCTCGGGGCGCTGCGTCATGCACGCGCCGACGAGGAGGCCGCCGTTCGAACCGCCGTGGATCGCTAGCTTCGCGGCCGAGGTCCAGCCGCCGGCGATGAGATGCTCGGCCGCGGCGATGAAATCGTCGAAGACGTTCTGCTTGCGCGCTCCCATCCCGCCCTCGTGCCACGCCTCGCCGTACTCGCCGCCGCCGCGCAGGTTCGCGACCGCGTAGATGCCGCCCATCTCCAGCCACACCAGCACCGCCGACGAGAACGCCGGCGTCAGCGAGATGTCGAAGCCGCCGTATCCGTAGAGGATCGCCGGCGCGCTGCCGTCGCGCGGCGTTCCTTTCTTGCGGCTCACGATCATCGGAACGCGCGTCCCGTCCTTCGAGCGATAGAACACTTCTTCGCTCTCGAACGCCGAGGTGTCGAACGCGATCCGCGGCGCGAACACGCGGCTCGAGGTCCCGCGCTCGAGGTCGTAGCGGTAGATCGCCACCGGCTCGGTGTAGCTCGTGTAGCTGTAGAACGTCTCGCGGTCGGCGCGCTTCCCGCTGAAGCCGCCGACGCTGCCCAACCCCGGAAGCTCGAGGTCGCCGTGCACGGTTCCGTCGAGCGAGCGCACGACGACCGCGCTGCGCGCGTCGCGCAGGTACAGCGCGATGATGCGGTCGCCGAACAGGTGGGCGTCGTCGAGCGGATCCTCGGTCTGCGCGAGGATCTCGCGCGGCGTGCGATCGTCCAGCGCGATCGCGACGATGCGTCCGCGCGGCGCATCCTTCGTCGTCAGAAAGTAGAACGTCGCGCCGTCGTTCGCGAGGTACACGTAGCGCGCGTCGCCGTCCGGCAGCAGCTCGGCCGGCGGACCGTCGGTCGTCAGGTCCTTGACGAACACGCCGTTCTCGGGCGCGGTCCCGCGGCTCACGTCGATGACGAGATAGCGCCCGTCCTCGGTCGCGTGCGCGTTGAAGTTCCAGTCCTTGTGATCCGGCCGGTCGTAGACCAGCACATCCGTCGACTGCGGCGTCCCGATCCGATGGAAGAACACCTTGTGGTAGAAGTTCGCTTCCTTGAACTTCGCATCGGACGGCGGCTCGTCGTAGCGGCTGTAGTAGAACCCGCTTCCGTCGCGGCGCCACGACGCGCCGGAGAACTTCGACCAGCGCACGAGATCCGGACGCTCCTGACCGGTCGCGACGTCGCGAACGTGCCACTCCTGCCAGTCGGATCCCGACGCGGAGACGCTGTACGCGAGCAGCGTGCCGTCCTCGCTGAACGCCGCGCCCGACAGCGCCACCGTACCGTCCGGCGAGAACGTATTCGGATCGAGCAGCACGCGCCCGGGCTCGGCGAGATCGCGCGTGACATAGAGGACCGCCTGGTTCTGCAGCCCCGTGTTCCGGAAGTAGGCGTACAGCGCGCCCGCGCGCTCGGGGACCGACCAGCGTTCGTAGTCCCACACGCCGGTCAGCCGCCGGCGGATCGCCTCCCGCCGCGGCACCGTCTCGAGCACCGACTCGGTGAGCCGGTTCTGCTCCTCGATCCACCGCCGCGTCTGATCCGAGTCGACGTCCTCGAGCCAGCGGTACGGATCGGCGACCCGCGTCCCGAAGTACTCGTCGATCTGATCGACCCGCGGCGAGTCGGGGTACGGGAGACGGCTGGTCGCGGTCGGCGGCATTCCACCCTATGCTCGGCGCGAGGCCCTTCGCTCCCTTCCCGCCAAGAGACGCCGGCGGCGGGGACGTAGCTCAGCTGGTAGAGCGCCTGCTTTGCAAGCAGGATGTCAGGGGTTCGAGTCCCCTCGTCTCCATTCTCCGAAGGAGCCCGTAACGGGGCTTTTTCCTTTCCGTTCGAGAGCCGATCCGACGATGCGGTCCGCGATGGATGGATCGAGAGCACCGACGTTCGCAGGTGCGACGACGCTGATCGTGGCCGCGTTCTTCTCGCGACCACGATCTTGCGCCACGGCTTCGCGCCGGTCGCGAATTTTCGAGACGCCGGCGCCGCCGCGCATGTCGCTTACGTCTTCGGCGGTTGTCGCAGGCCGACCATCGCACCGTTCGGGCCTTTGACGCTCGCGACGAGCAGGCCGTAGCCGACGTCGGTCACGTCTTGCGCGATCTCGCCGCCCGCGTCGACCAGCGATTTCACGCTCGCGGCGATGTCGTCGACGGTCCAATACGGGAGCGCGCCTTGGTGCGCGGCGTACGGCGTGAGCCCGATCTCCACGTCGCCGCTCTTGAAGCCGACGTAAGGGCCGCCCTCGACGTAGGGGTCGCTCCCGATCAGCGTGCGAAAGAACGCCTTCGCCTTCTCCATGTCGGGGGCGGGATAGATGATGAGAGAAACGTCCGGCAAACGACAAGACCTCCTTCTGCTACGATGACGCGTCCCGCGCGGGGAACGTGACGGAGCGGGAAACGCGATGAACCAGCCGGGCTCGCTCGTCGAGCGCTTCGAAGCGGCGCGTCCGCGGCTGCGGCGCATCGCGCAACGGATGCTCGGATCCGCCGCGGAGGCGGAGGACGCGCTGCAGGAGAGCTGGCTGCGCGTCGGGCGCGCCGACGTCACTCACGTGACGAACGTCGACGGCTGGCTCACGACGATCGTCGCGCGCGTCTGCCTCGACGCCCTGAAGCGGCGCGAGAGCCGGCGCGAGGAGCTGACCGGCGAGGACCCGCGCGGCGACGTCCCGGCGAGCGATGCGGGCGAACGCCCGGAGCACGAGGCCATGCTCGCGCACGAGGTCGGCGTCGCCTTGCTGATCCTGCTCGACGCCCTCGCGCCGGCCGAGCGCGTCGCGTTCGTGCTCCACGACATGTTCGACGTGCCCTTCGAGGAAATCGCGCCGATCGTCGGGCGAAGTCCCGACGCGGCGCGGCAGCTCGCCAGCCGCGCGCGCCGTCGCGTCCGCGGCGCGCCGGCCGGGCGCGACGCGGCGACGCAGCGCCACGACGAGCTGGTTCGCGCGTTCTTCGCCGCCTCGCGCGCCGGCGATTTCTCGGCGTTGCTCAAGCTGCTGGACCCGGCGGCCGCGCTTCGCGCCGATGCGTTCGTCGCGTCGTTCGGTGCGGCGCCGCTGGTGGAAGGCGCGGCGGCGATCGCCGACACCTTCGTCGGCCGGTGGCGCGGCTCGCGCGCTGCGTTTCCCGCGTCGATCGGCGGCGAGCCCGCGGCGGTGTGGCTGCACGAGGGCCGCCCGCGCGTGCTCTTCCGCTTCACCGTCGCCGGCGAACGCATCGCCGCGATCGATCTGGTCGGCGATCCGGAGATGCTCGCGCGCGTCGAGGTCGAGCTTCCGAAACGAAACGAGGACGAGCCGGACCGGCACGGCTAGCGCTCACGGCGCGCGATGCGGCCGCACGCATCGCGCGTTCGACGGCGCCGGCCGGTCGAAGAAGCCGGACTGAAGCGGGCGAGGCGGGCCGTCCGTGCGCGGACGGTCGTCAGCGCTGCGAGATCGGGTCGGTTTCCTCGTCGCCGCCGCGGATGCTCGCGACGATCCGAGAGGCCGCCGCGGGCGCAGCGGCGTCGTCGCTCTCGTCGCGGACCGTCGGGCACGCCGCCGGTTCCTCGACGGCCGCAGCGGTGTCCGCGATCGCGGCGTCGAGCGTCGCCGCGTCGAGCAGCGCCGTTTCGACGAGCGCTTCGGAGACGACCGAGGTTTCGGCGGTGACGCCCGCTTCGGCCGGCGAACGTTGCGCTTCGGCCGACGCACCCGGCGCGGACGCGGCGCGCTGGGCCGCGAGGCGCGCGCGGCGCAGGTCGACCCGACGCACACGACGGCGAATGAAAACCGCGCAGGTGTCGCGGAAGACCGTCTTGACGTCCTTGAACGCGATGCGTCCGGTGAGACGCTGCGTCGTCAGCACGACCGGCGCGTCGACGATCGATGCTCCCGCGTCGTGCATCGACACCAACAGCTCGAGATCGAAGGCGAAGCGCTGCACGTGCACGCGCGGGATCGCATCGAGCAGGACGCGCCGGCGGAACAGCTTGATCCCGGTCTGCGTGTCGCGAAGCGGCAGCGCGAACAGCATCTTCACCAGGAAGAAATAGCCCGTGCTCAGCACGCGGCGCCACAGCGGGTAGACGACCTGCGATTCCGGATGGCGCTTCGAGCCGATCACCGCGTCGGCGCCGGTCGCCTCCATCCGCGCGAGCATCCCGCCGAGCTGCCGCGGATGTAGATCGAGGTCCGCGTCGAGGAAGGCGACGCGCTCGCCGCGCGCGTGGTTCGCGCCGAGGATCAGCGCCGCGCCCTTGCCGGAATTCACCGGAACGCGAAAGACGAAGATGCGCCCGGGATACGCTTCGGCGCACAGGCGCGCCGCTTCGGCGGTGGCGTCGGTGCTGCCGTCGTCGACGACGAGCACCTCGTAGTCGTCGACGAGCTCGCGCACCACATCGACGATCTCGCTGAGCGCAAGTGCGATCGTCGGAGCTTCGTTGTAGGCGGGAACGACAACGGATAGCTGCAGAGAAGCCTCGCCCCTGGAAAGCTGGTTACGAACCCGGAGGTTCGAATGTAACCCCTGCGTTTTAGGCCTGTCAAGGCAGGCCCTTCCGCACTATGCTTCTCGGGAGGGGTCGTTCCGAACCGCCCGTGACGTTCGCTCGCCTGGTGCTCTCGCTGACCGCGTTTCGGCTGCGCCATCTCCGTTGCGGACGCGCGGTTCGGTACTTCGACGCATCGCATCACGGTGCGCTGCGCGTGGTCGTCGTCGCGTGCCGCCGGCACCACGTCGTGCGGCGCTGGCGCATCGGCACCGCGAACCACGACGTATGAGGCTTTGCCCCGCAGAGCGCGCGTCCGACGAGGTGCGCCGTGAAGAGCGCGGAGCTGCATCGCGGCGAGGCTCCGCCGCGAACGCGAAGCCGGCTTCGCCGAGAGTCCCCGCGGCGAAGCGCACGCGGCGCCGGATCGCGGGGAAAGTCGAGCCGTGCAGTCGCGCGCGATCCGTGCAGCAATCGATCGCCTGATCGCATCCGATCCGGGCCTCATTCGCCTGTATCAGGCACTGCGGACGACCCTCTCCGTTGCGCTTGCCGCCTTGCTGCTCGGGCAAGGGGCGGATTTGCTCCACGTCCCGATCGCCGTGGCACTGCTCGGCGCGATCGTCGCGATGAACGTCTCGCTCTCGGTGAACGATCCGCGCTCGCGCGACACGACCCTCCTCACGCCGCTCCCGGGCGCCGTCGGCATCGTGCTCGGCGCGCTCGTCGCGGAGCGCGGCGCGCTCGCCGACGTCACGTTCCTCGCGGTGCTCTTCGTCGCGGTCGCCGTGCGCCAGTACGGCCAGCGCTGGATGGCCTTCGGCACGGTCGCGACGATGACGTATTTCGTCTCGCTCTTCTTCGGCGCGACGCTGCGGCAGATTCCGATGCTGCTCGCCGCGGTCGTCGTCGGATCGCTCACGTCGTTCCTGATCCGCTTCGTCGTGCTGCGCGATCGTCCCGAAGGCATCGCCCGCGGGATGGTCGGCGCGCTCCGCGCACGGATCCGGCTCGTCGCCGAGATCGGGCGCGACGTGCTCGCCGGCGGCGCGCACGGCCGCGCCGAACGCCGCCTCGAGACCGCGGTGCGGCGCGTGAACGAGACGGCGCTCGCGATCGAGGCGCGGCTCAGCGACGACGCGAGCGATCAGGTGCGAACCGTCTTCGACGCCGAGCTGGCCGCGGAGAGCCTCGCCGCATCGACGCTGCGCCTCGCGCGCGGCGGCGAGGTGCCGCGCGGCGTTCGCATCGCGCTCGACGCGCTGCTGCACGGGTCGCTCGCGCGCGCGAAGCGCGTCGCCGACCGCGTCCGCGACGACGCGTCGGCGAGCGACCGCGCGCGCGAGGCGGCGGCCGCGATCGCCGACGTCGCCGACGCGATCGCGGCGCTGCGCGCGCTGGCCGGACGACTCGACGTCGGCGGCGGAGGCGGCGGGCCCGGTTGGCAGCAGCAGCCTCCGCTGCGGCAGGCGCTGCAGGTGACGCTCGCCGCGGCGGCGTCGATCGGATTCGGCGAGTGGCTCTCGCCGGCGCACTGGTATTGGGCCGTCCTCGCCGCGTTCTTCGTCTTCAGCGGAACGGCGTCGTCGGGCGAGACGGCCGCGCGCGCGTGGGCGCGCGTGGTGGGAACCGCGCTCGGCGTGGGGCTCGGGATCGTGGCCGGCCACTTCGCGCGCCACGCGCCGACGCTCGACGTGCTCGTCGCCTTCGCCTGCCTCTTCTTCGGGGTCTACTTCTTGCGCGTCTCGTACGGGCTGATGATCTTCTTCATCACGACAGCGCTCGCGATGCTCTACGCGCTGCTCGGACGGCTCAGCGACAGCCTGCTCTTCGTGCGCCTCGAGGAGACGATGATCGGCGCGCTGTTCGGCGGGCTCGCCGCGACGCTGCTGTTTCCGACGCGCACGCGCGACGTCGTGCGCGAGAAGGCGCGCGACGCGCTCGACGCGGCGCGCGAGGCGGTCCACGCCGGGATCGCGCGCATCCTCGACCCGCGGAGCGCGCGCGACCCGCTCGAGGCGGCGCGCGCGCTCGACGATCGCGTGCAAGACTTCGTGCTGCGCGCGAAGCCGCTCGTCTCCGGAAACCGGTTCGGCGCCGGACGCGAGGACCTGCGCCGCTGGATCGTCGCGCTCACGGCGGCGGGCTACTACGCGCGCACGCTCGCGCGCGTCGCGGACCGTTCTGAAGAAGCGCCCGCGCCCGCGGCGGTCGCGCCGCTGCGCGGGCTCGACGACGCGATCGCGGCCAACATCGAGTCGGCCGCGAGCCATCCCGCCGAGTTCGGCGAGGGCCCGATCGCCGACACGACCCCGCTGCTCGAAGCGCTGCGCCGCGCCGAGCGCGTTCAGGACGGCCAGACGGCCGAGATCCTCGAGACGGCCACGCACCTGCTCGAACACCTCGACCGCACCGTGGCGCGGCTCGCGAACGCGGCCGAACCGGCGCCGCCAGGAGCGCGCCGCGCGCGCCGTGAACCATCGTCGGTCGAGCGGGGGGCATAGCTCAGCTGGTAGAGCATTACGCTGGCAGCGTAAGGGTCAGGAGTTCGAGTCTCCTTGCCTCCACCACCACACGAAGGCGTCGCGATTGCGGCGCCTTCGCTTTTCTGCTAGGATTCGCCGCGCGGAGGACGCCGGGCCGTCGCGGCGCGCAAGCGTCGAGGAACGTCCGGGCTCCATCGGGCAGGGTGCAGGATAACGTCCTGTCGGGGCGACTCGAAGGAAAGTGCCACAGAAACATACCGCCGTCCGGCGCTCCGGCGACGGGCGGTAAGGGTGAAATCGTGCGGTAAGAGCGCACGGCGTTCCGCGGTGACGCGGACGCGGGTAAACCCCACCCGGAGCAAGACAGCTCGTTTCTCTTCCCGTACGGGAAGCCGCCGGCCCGGCGGATCGAGCGAGGTCGCACCGAGGTCTGCGGCGACGCAGGCCCCAGAGAGATGACGGCCACGGCCTCTTCGGAGGCTTGGACAGAATCCGGCGTACAGGCGTCCTCCGCGCCCTCGCAACCGATGGGGTCGCGGCCCGGTCTCGTCGAATGATGGCCACCGTGGGGCATTTCAGCAAGGACATGACCGTCGAGCAGGCGTTCAAGACGCACGCCGGCGCACGCCGCGTGTTCGCACGCTTCCATCTCGGCGGCTGCTCGCACTGCTCGATCAGCGAGACCGAGACGATCGAACAGGTCAGCGAAGGCTACGGCATCCCGTTGAACCTGCTGATGAGCGACCTCGAGAAGCTCTTCGATCAGCAGGCGCTCGAGGTCGGCGACACGGTCCGGCTCCCCGACGAGATCCGCGCGAAGATCCCGCAGCTCGCGAGCGTGCCCGAGTTCGGCAAGGTCACCGATCTCGCCGCCGGCGCCTACACGGTCGAGTTCGGCGACGTCCGGCTCCAGGGGCTCGCCGAGGACTTCGTCAAGGTCGAGGGCGGCGCCGAAGCGCCCGCCTCCGAGGCCGTCTCGGCCTGAGCGCCGCCGCTCGTCAGAGCGGCTTGCGGTCGACGAACGACTCGTCGGTCCCGTGCCAGTGCGCGAGCTCGGTCTCGCCCGCTTTCCAGCACAGGTAGACCGGGCGCCCGTCGCGCATCGACGGAAAATCCAGCAGCCCGAGGTCCAGGTCTTTCACGACGCAGCCGTGCGACTCGATGCGGTTGATGAGCCGCACCACTTCGGCTTTCATCTCGGTGAAGGCGCGCGCGCGCCGGCGGTCGTGCGTGACGTCGGTGCGGCCGGTGCGCAGCGCGGGATCGGTCTCCAGCAGGCGGATCGCGAGGTCGCGCCGCTTGGACCAGAGCTCCTGAAGCAGCGGTTCGAGGACCGGGATGAGGGCGTTGGCCTTCTCGGCCGAAAAGAGCTTCATCGATGCGCCGTCTCGTCATCGTAACGGGCCTGTCGGGCGCAGGCAAGAGTCAGGCAATGAAATCGTTCGAGGACTTCGGCTTCGGCTGTCTCGACAACGCGCCGCCGGTCCTCGCGGGACGTTTCGTCGCGCTCGCCGGCGAGGCGGGGTTCACGCGCACGGCGCTCGCGATGGACGTCCGCACGTCCGGACCGTACGGGAGCGCGCTCGACGCGCTCGATCGCCTGGAAGCGGACGGCTTGCAGCCGGAAGTGCTGTTTCTCGATGCCGACGACGAGACGCTCATCCGCCGCTACAGCGAGACGCGCCGGCGCCATCCGTTCGGCGACGGCGGCGTCGGGCTCGCCGACGCGATCGCCGCCGAGCGCGCGTCGCTCGCGGCGCTGCGCGACCGCGCGAACGCGGTGTGGGACACCTCGCGGATGACGCTGGGACAGCTCAAGGAGCGGATCGGCACGACGTTCGCCGAGACCGACGCGCGCCGTCTGCGCGTCTCGATCGTCGCCTTCGGCTTCAAGTACGGGCTGCCGCTCGACGCCGACTTGGTGTTCGACGTGCGCTTTCTCCCGAACCCCAACTACGTCGAAGGCTTGCGCGAGCTCACCGGCGCGGACGAGCCGGTCGCGCGCTACCTCGAGGACGTACCGGACACCGAGGCGTTCCTCGAGCGGCTCTGGGCGCTCGTCGACTTTCTCGTTCCGCGCTTCGAGCAGGAGGGGAAGTCGCAGCTCACGATCGCGATCGGCTGCACCGGCGGGCGGCACCGCAGCGTCTACCTTGGCCGGCGCGTGCAGCAGCACCTCAGCGCGACGACGAACGTGCTCGCCACCTTCGATGCGCGAGACCTGAACCGATGAAGACGAACCGGATCGGCCGTTCGCTCGACCGCGCGCGCTGGCTCACCCCAGGCCTGGGCGTGAAGCGCTGGCTGCTGCTCGCGATCGTCGGCGCGGCGCTCTTCGTCAACGGGTTTTCGCGCTACCTGACCGACGAAGGCTACACGCTGCGGATCAACGAGCTGGTCGACACCGTCGTCAACGAGTTCCTGCCGCCCGGCTGGCTGTCGTGGATCTTCATGGCGCTCGGCGCGGTCCTCGTCGCGCTCGGCATCTGGCGCTGGCTGAACGCGATCGTGAGCGCCGTCGCGCCGCACGGGACGAACGCGCTCGAAGCGGTTCGCCGGCGGCGCTTGGGGACCGGCTACCGCATCGTCGTCGTCGGCGGCGGCACCGGGCTCGCGACGATGCTGCGCGGGCTCAAGAAGCTCACGACCAACCTCACCGCGGTCGTCACCGTCAGCGACGACGGCGGTTCGTCGGGACGCCTGCGCACCGAGCTCGGCGTGCTGCCGCCGGGCGACATTCGCAACTGCCTCGTCGCGCTCGCCGACGACGAAGCGCTCGTCACCGAGCTCTTCCGCTTCCGCTTCGAGGAAGGCGAAGGTCTCAGCGGACACTCGTTCGGCAACCTCTTCCTCGTCGCGATGACCGGGATCACCGGGAACTTCGACGAGGCGATCAAAGTGTCGAGCCGCGTGCTCAACGTGAAGGGGCGCGTCCTTCCCTCGACGCTCGCGGTCGCGCGGCTGTGCGCGAAGATGCGCGACGGCAGCACCGTCGAAGGCGAGACGAACATCACGCACGCGCGCGGCGCGATCGAAGCGGTCTATCTCGATCCGCCGTTCGCCGCGCCGCTCGACGAAGTGATCGCGGCGATCCGCGAAGCCGACGCGATCGTGCTCGGCCCGGGCTCGCTGTACACGTCGATCATGCCCAACCTGCTGGTCGAGCGGATCGGCGCGGAGATCGCGGCGGCGAGCGCGGTGAAGATCTACGTCTGCAACGTGATGACGCAGCCCGGCGAAACCGACGACTACACCGCCTCCGACCACGTCCGCGCGCTGCTGCGCTGCGCCGGCGCGAACGTCTGCGAGGTCGCGGTCGTCAACGACGAGCTTCCCCGCAAGCTGCGCGAAGCGTACGCCGAGGAGGGGCAAGTCCCGGTCGCGGTCGACGAAGACGAGCTCGCCAAGCTCGGGGTGCGCGTCGTCCGCGCGAACGTGATCAGCGAGACCGACACCGTCCGGCACGATTCCGACCGGCTCGCGGCGGTCGTGGTCTCGATCGTCGACGAAGCGGTCGCGCAGCGCGCGACCTACGTCCGCTTCGCGAAGAGCGCGGTCTCGACCGCGACGAGCTGAGCGACGCGCGCCGCGGCGGCGCGCAGGTTCGGCACCGCTTCATGCATGGCGTCCTCGAGCGAAGAGGGCGCGGCGAGGATCGGCATGCACACGATCCCGCGCTCGCGGAGCGCCGCCTCGACGTCCGCGTCGACGCGGCCGCCGAACGCGACGATCGCCGCGACGCCGGCGTCGCGCGCGAGGGCGGCGACCCCGTCGACGACTTTGCCGCGCAGCGTCTGGTCGTCTATCTTTCCTTCGCCGGTGAGGCAGAGATACGCGCCGTTCATCGTCGCGCGCAGCCCGCGCACCTCGGCGACGAGCGTGACGCCGCGCTCGAGCCGCGCCCCGAAGACCGTGGCGAGCGCCCAGCCCAGGCCGCCCGCCGCCCCCGCGCCGGGGCGGTCGCGCAGGTCACGGCCGGTCGCGGCGCTCAGCGCGTCGGCGAGCCGCGCGAGCACGCCGTCGAGGAACCACACGTCTTCGGCGCTCGCCCCCTTCTGCGGACCGTAGACCGCGGCGGCGCCGTGCGGGCCGAGGAGCGGGTTGTCGACGTCGCAGGCCACCGCGAGATCGACGCCGGCCGGCCGGCGGTCGAGGCCCGCGAGGTCGACCGACGCGAGCGCGGCGAGCGCCTCGGGCGTCGCGTCCAGCTCCTTGCCGCCGGCGTCGAGGAAGCGCGCGCCGAGCGCGGCGAGCGCGCCGGCGCCGCCGTCGGTCGTGGCGCTGCCGCCGATCCCCAGGACGATGCGCTCGGCGCCCCCGTCGAGCGCGTCGCGCAGCAGCTCGCCCGTCCCGCGCGTCGTCGCCCGGCGCGGCTCGCGCGCCTCGCCGGCGAGGACGAGCCCCGAGGCCGCGGCCATCTCGGCGACGGCCGTCGTCCCGTCGCGCGCGTACACCGCGTCGATCGGCTCGCCGAGCGGTCCCGTCACCCGGACGGTGCGCGCCGTCGCCCCGGCGTCGAGAAACGCGTCCACCGTTCCGTCGCCGCCGTCCGCCATCGGAACGCACGCCACGTCGGCCGACGGGATCACGTCGCGCACGCCCGCGGCGAGGGCGGCCGCGACCTCGGCGGCGCTCGCGCTGCCCTTGAACTTGTCGGGCGCGACGACGACGCGCACGCGGTTACGAGTGGTTCAGGGGTACGTCGACGGTGATCGTCTGTCCGGCGGTCACCGAGCCGTCGTCGAGCGGGTTCGCCGCGGCCGTGTAGCCGGACGGCGCGATCACGCCGACGTGATAGCTCCCGATCGGCACGTTGACGATACGGTACGTTCCGTCGCTCCCGGTCGTCGCCGTGAGAATCGTATCGACCGTCACCGTGACGCCGGGGACGGGCTGATTCGAGGCGGCGTCGTACGCGCGTCCGGTGATGACCGCGTAGTTCTGCGCCGGCGGGACCCCGTTGCCGTTGCAGCCGGCCAGGATCCCGACCGAGAGCGCGAGGATGGCGAGGCGCGCGCGAGTCACCCGGCGGCCGTTCGCGCTACGCCGCGACGGCGCCCTCTTCTTCGTCTTGTCGGTCCAAGTTCGCACGCTTCTCGTCGAGCAGCCAGCGGTTCGCCTCGTCGCGGCGCGCGTCGGGGACGCGCGCTTTCAGCCAAGCGACGATCTCCTCGTCGGTCTGGCACGTCTCGAGCGCCGCGTCGAACATCCGCGAGGTGATGCCCCAGCGGTCGAAGACGCCGCGGTCCATCGGACAGGGATAGATGTAGTCGAAGATCGTCCCGTTGCGTGAGGCACGCGCCTTGTCGAAGACGCGCGCGAGCCACAGGAAGCCGTCGAGCGGCTCGCGGCCGCGGCGCGGAAACTCACCGTGACGGAAATCGGTGGCCATGTTCTCCTTCTCCCCCGAACGACGCCGGTAGCACTCCGTTAGGACGCAGGCGGGCCTCCCGGAGTTGCGGAAGCGCGAACGACATGGCCCTGACCGAACCGCGTCCCGCCGCCGGGATGAGCTACTACGAGAACGCCCTCGAAGCGGTCGGGCACACGCCGCTCGTGCGCCTGAACCGCGTCGTCGGCGACGCGCGTTGTCTCGTGCTCGCGAAGGTCGAATACGTCAACCCGGGCGGCTCGGTGAAGGACCGCCCGGCGGTCGCGATGATCGAGGACGCCGAGCGGCGCGGGATCCTCAAGCCCGGCTCGACCATCATCGAGGCGACGTCCGGCAACACCGGCACGGGACTCGCGATGGCGGCCGCGATCCGCGGCTACCGCTGCATCCTCGTGATGCCGGACAAGATGTCGAACGAGAAGATCGACCTGCTCAAGGCGTACGGCGCCGAGGTCGTGGTGACGCCGACGAACGTTCCGAACGACTCGCCCGAGTCGTACTACGGCGTGGCGAACCGGCTGACGGCGGAGATTCCCGGCGCGGTGCAGCCCGATCAGTGGCACAACGCGCAGAATCCCGGCGCGCACTACGTGACGACCGGGCCGGAGATCTGGGAGCAGACCGCCGGACGCATCACGCACTTCGTGAGCGGAATGGGGACCGGCGGGACGATCTCCGGAACGGCGCGCTTCCTCAAGGAAAAGAATCGCGACATCGTGGTGGTCGGCGCCGATCCGGAAGGCTCGATCTACAGCGGCGACACGCCGAAGTCGTACAAGGTCGAGGGGATCGGGATGAGCTATCTCCCGCAGACCGTCGACATGCGCGTGATCGACAAGATCCTGCGCGTCACCGACAAGGAAAGCTTCCTGATGGCGCGGCGCATCGCGCGCGAGGAGGGCTTGCTCGTCGGCGGCTCGTCGGGCACCGCGGTCGCGGCCGCCGTGCGCGTCGCGCAAGATCTGCCGCCGGAGGCGGTCCTCGTCGTCGTCATGCCCGATTCCGGCCGCGGCTACATGTCGAAGATCTTCAACGACGAGTGGATGCGCGCGAACGGCTTCCTCGAGGACGCGCGCCGCAAGGAGACCGTCGGCGACGTGCTGCGCACGAAGCAGCCGCTTCCGCCGATCATCACCGTGCGCGAGCAGCAGCCGGTGAAGGAAGCGCTCGAGCTGCTGCGCAGCTACGAGATCTCGCAGCTGCCGGTGATGCGCGGGAACGAGGTCGTCGGCTCGATCAACGACGTCGCGGTGATGCAGGCGGTGTTCGATCACGCCGACATCGTTCACCAGCCGGTCGGCGACGTGATGGGCCGGCCGTTCCCGATGCTCGACCACAACGCCGAGGTCGAGCGAGCCTACAAGCTGCTGACGATGGCGAACTCGGCGATCGTCGTCACCGACGCGGGGCGGCCGATCGGCGTCGTCACGCGCCAGGACGTGATCTCGTTCCTTTCGGCGCAGTCGGCGTAGCATGGACTTCGCGACCCGCGCGATCCACGCCGGTCAGGACGCCGACCCGGCGACCGGCGCGACGATCGTTCCGATCTACGCGACCTCGACCTACACGCAGACCGCCGTCGGCGAGCACAAGGGTTTCGATTACTCCCGCACGGTGAACCCGACGCGCGTCGCGCTCGAGACGCAGCTCGCCGCGCTCGAGGACGCACGCTTCGCCTCGGCGTTCGGCTCGGGGATGGCGGCGACCGCGGCGGTGATGAACCTGCTCTCGGCCGGCGATCACGCCGTCGTGAGCGACGATCTCTACGGCGGCACGTACCGGCTGTTCTCCCGCGTCCTCACGCGCTACGGGCTGGAGTTCAGCTACGTCGACATGACCGACCTCGACGCCGTGCGCGCGGCGATCCGCCCCAATACGAAGCTGTTCTGGATCGAGACGCCGACCAATCCGCTGCTGCGGCTCGTCGACGTCGCGGCGGTGTGCGCGCTGCGCAAGCCGGGGCAGATCGTCGCGGTCGACAACACGTTCGCCACGCCGTACTTCCAGTCGCCGCTGGCGCTCGGTGCCGACGTCGTCGTCCACTCGACGACGAAGTACATCGGCGGCCACAGCGACGTCGTCGGCGGCGTCGCGATCACCGACGATCCGTCGCTCGCCGAGAGCATCAAGTTCCATCAGAACGCGGTCGGCGGCGTCCCGGGAGCGTTCGACGCCTTTCTCACGATGCGCGGTGCGAAGACCCTCGCGGTCCGCATGCGCGAGCACGAGCGCAACGCGCACGCGGTCGCGACGTTCCTCGACGAGCGCGCCGACGTCGACCGCGTGAACTATCCCGGGCTCGCCTCGCATCCGCAGCACGAGCTCGCGCGCCGGCAGATGCGCGGCTTCGGCGGGATGGTGTCCTTCACGCTGCACGGCCCCGAGTCGCGCGCGCTGGAGGTCGCGAAGCGCACGAAGCTCTTCTCTCTCGCCGAAAGCCTCGGGGGCGTGGAGTCGCTGATCACCCACCCGGCCCGGATGACGCACGGCTCGATCCCGAAAGAAGACCGCGAGCGGCGCGGGGTCACCGACGGGCTCCTCCGGCTGTCGGTCGGACTCGAGAGCGCAGCCGACCTCATCGCGGACTTGCGTCAGGCGCTCGACGCCACGCTCGAGCTCGCCGGACTGCCGCGCGTCACGGCCGAGGCGCCGAGCGCGGGCGACCCGCCCGATCCCGAGCGGATCCCCGCGCTGCAAGCGGAGGGCGCGCCGACCGCCTAGGAGCCGGCCGCGACGCCCGTCGGGCCGATGAGCCCGCGCGCCGACGTCACGGTCCGACCGCTACCCCGCGCGGCGAGCTCGTGCCGGTCGATATCGAAACCGACGGCACGCTCGACGCGGAGAACGGCGGCGCAAAGACCAGGATCTTCCCGTCGTGGAAATCGGCCACGTACAGCTTCCCGGTGCGGTCGGCGGCGAGCTGCAGCGGCGACCCCGCGGCGAAGCTGAACGCAGGCGTGCTGCTCGCCGTGACCGGCAAGTCGAACACCACGATCGTGCTGTTCGCGATGTTCGCGACGAAGAGCTGCGAACCGATGATGGCGATCCCCGTCGGGGCGCCGCCGCTCGGCATCGGTACGATCGTCGGCGAGCCCGTGTACGGCGGGGTGAACACCTCGACGGTGTCACCCTGCGCGTCGGTGACGTACAACGTGCTCGCGCTGTCGAACACGATGCCCGTGGCTTGGTCGATGTTGTCGGTGTCGAGCGCCGGGGCCATGCCGTTCGAAAACGGCGGCTTGTACTCGTCGAACGTATCGTCGGCAGTCGCGGCCCAGAGATCGCCCGACGGGTCGAACGCGGGCAGCGCTCCGCTCCGTTCAGGCAGGGTGAACTGGATCGCCGGCGTGCTGCTCGCGGTCAGCGGCGGGGTGAACAACGCGACCGCACCGTTTCCGCTCAGCGTCGCGATCTCGCCGGCGTTCGCGGCCACGCCGTACGCGGCGGAACCGCTCGGGACGGCGACCTGCGCCGACGGCGTCGACGCGCTCGTCAGCGGCAGCGCGTACTTCAGCAGCGTGCCGGTCGAAGCCGTCACATCGACGACGTAGAGCGTGCCGGTCGACGCCGGCGTCGCGGTCGGCGAGGGGGAGGGCGTCGGCGAGTGCGTCGGCGTGGGGCTCGGCGTGGGCGTCGGCCCATGCGTGGGGCTTGCCGTCGGCGACGGCGAGCTCGACCGAGCGGGCGTCGGCGACGGCGTCGGCGACGGCGCGGTCGACCGAGCGGGCGTCGGCGTCGGGATCGGCGTCACCGTGGTCGACGTACCGCCCGAGCCGCTGCAGTCGCCGAGCACGGCCGCGAGCGCGCCGCCGGCGACCAGCGCGAAGAGCGTGCGGGCGAACGAGCCGGCTGCGCGGGACGGGACGTGCGGCATGCGTCAGCGCCTTTCAAGGCAAAGCGAACGGCTGATAGCTACCCTTCCCCACTACTACGTGCGCTCGCTCGAGAAGTCTTGCTTCACAAGACGGAGTTCGATTCGCGCGCCCGCGCTTGCGTCCCGACGCGTTCCCAGCGAGGCCCCATCGCCCTCCCAGGCGAGCGACGCCGGTTCGCGGTAGGCTGACGGCATGAAGCTGATCGCCTCGGCGGCCGCCGCCGCGCTCGCGGCCGCGATTCCGTTCGCCGTTCTCGCGCAGGCTGCGCCGCCGCCGCCCGGCGGGCCGCCGCCGGGCGGCGGCTGGTCGCAGATGCAGAAGGCGCGCGACGACACGCGCGCCGCGGCGTTCAACGACATCGGCGCCGCGCACCGCGCGCAAGTGCAGTCGATCGTCGACCGCGTGAACGCGGGGACGCTCACCGACCTGCGCGCCGCGGCCCAGCAGATCGACGCCATCCTCACGCCGGACGAAGCGAAAGCGGTCCTGGCCGAGCACCGGAAGCTGCACGACGCGATGCGCGCGCGCTTCCGCGAGCAGCACGGCATGCAGCCCGGCGCGGCCGGCGTTCCGCCGCCGCCGGGCGGGCCGCCGCCGAGCTACGCCGTCCCGAACGCCGCGCCGCCGGCCGGGCCGGAAGCGAACGGCGCTCCGCCCCCTGCTCCGGGTGCGATGGGGCCGGGCGCCGGCGGACCGCCGGACCGCGTGCACGAGGGCGGCCCGCACCGCGGGATGATGAACGATGCCGGCGCGGTGCTCCTGATGCTCGCGGTGTCGCCGGAGCGGATGCACGCGCTGCACGAGCGGCCGGCGCCCGGCGGCGCGCAAAACGCCCCGCGGCCCGGGACGCGCTAGGCGACCGAAGGCGGCCCGCTCGACGCGGGCCGCCTTCATTCCGCCCGGTCGAGCACCTCGGCCAGCGCCGGGAGCGAGACCTCGTACCGATAGCCGACGTTGCGGTGATCGTCGTCGAACTCTTCGTGCCGCACCTCGAGTCCGAGGTCGCGCGCGCGCTGCGCGAAGACGCGGGCCCCGACGTCCAGCGCGTACTCGTCCTTCCGTCCGCAGTCGAGATACCGCAGGCGCAGCCGCGTGAGCGCGTCGCGCGACTTCTCGACGCGCTCGCACGGATCGTAGGCGAGCCAGCGCGCGAAGACGTCGTCGCGGATCTCGCCGGTCCGCTGATCCCACGGGAGGTCGATCGCCCAGCGTTCGCGCGCGCGCGGCGAGTAGGCCGACGCGTACCCGATCATCTCCATCGTCGAGTACAGATGATGCGCCCGCTTCGGGCGCCGCTCGAAGTCGAGGACGAACGCTTCGATCGAGCCGTCGAACTGTTCGAGCACGCGCTGCGCGACCGGAAAGCCGTGCAGCTGCGCGTAGCGGAAGTACGTGTCGCCGCTGTGCGACGCGAACGCGGCGAACGTTCCGGGATACGCCATGCAGAGATGCAGCGAGCCGAATCCGCCCGACGACTTGCCGAGCACCGCCCGCCCGCCTTCGCGCGCGAGCGTCCGGTACCGGGCGTCGACGTATCCGACCACGTCGCGCAGCACGTAGGTCGCGTAGTCGCCGTTGTGGATCGAATCGAGGTACTGCGAGCCGCCGAGCCGGGTGAAGCCGTCGACGACCGCGAGGATCGCGGGCGGCATCCGTTCCTCGGCGACGAGCCGGTCGATCCATTGGACGACGTTCGTCTCCCAAGGCCGCGCCGCGACGAGCGCCGCGACGTCGCCGGTGTAGCCGTGGAGGCAGTACAGCACGGGATACCGGCGCGACCCTTCGGCGTCGTAGCCGGGCGGCGTGTACACCGCGAGCGGACGTGACGACGGATCGCCGAGCGCGTTGTCGCGCAGCGCCGCGCTCTCCACGAGGTCGATGCGCAGGTCGCCGCGCAGACCCAGAAGCCGCGAAAGATCGCTCATCGTCGCGGCCGCTTCGCAGCGCCGGATGCGCGCGCCTCCGCCGCACGCGCGAGCGCGACGCTCGAACCGTCCAGGGCTGCGCACGCGCGGCGGGAAAGCCTCGCGGCGTGATCGACGTCGCGGCCGGGCCGCGGTTGCCCGGCCCACCGCGCCTGCGCCTCGTCACGGCCTTGTGCGCGGTGCTCGTCGGCGTGCTGCTCGCGACGAGCCGTGCGGCGAGCGCGGCGCCGAGCTTCGGGCACGCGATCGTCGAAGAACGGTTCGGCGAGCCGCGGCTCGTCGTCGACGGCGCGCCGTTCTTCTTCTGGGGCGGCGCGTTCTTCTACGACCGCATCGAGCCGGCGCGGTGGCGCGCGTCGATGCTCGCGATGCGCGCGCTCGGCGCGAACACGCTCGATCTGTACGTGCCGTGGAACTGGCACGAGCTCGCCGACGGAACGTTCGACTTCGACGGGCACACCGATCCGCGGCGCAACCTGCGCGCGGTGCTGCGGCTCGGCAAGGAGCTCGGCTTCTTCTTCATCGTGCGCCCGGGGCCGGTGATCCGCAACGAATGGCGGAACGGCGGGTACCCGGCATGGCTGCTCTCGCGCCCCGAGTACGACATGCCGCTGCACGACGTGCTGGAGGGACGGTATCCGGCGACCGCGACGCTGCAGAACGCGCGCAGCGACGACGCCGCGGCGGAATGGCTGCGGAACCGCACGCACCTGCGCTACGCGTCGCGCTGGCTGCACCGCGCGCTGGACGAGTTCCGGCCCGTCGCCGACCGCGTGCTGGCGGTGCAGCTCGACGACGACCAGGGCGCGTACATCGACAATCAGACGTATCCGGCGCCGCACCTGCGGCGGTATCTGCGGTGGCTCGAGCGGCAGGTGCGCGAGGTCGTCGGCCCGCTCACGCCGGCGTTCGTCAACACGTACCAGATGCGCGCGCCGTGGTCGTCGCCGGTGTGGACGATGGGGAACTGGTATCAGAGCGACGCGTACACGGTGGGGACTCACGATCGCGTCGACCTCGACTTCTCGACGCTGCTCCTGAGCACCAACCCGCGCGGCCCGCTCGCGCAGAGCGAGTTTCAGGCGGGCTGGCTCGCCGGCCCCGAGGATCCGGCGCCGCGGCCGGCCGATCCGAGCAACACGCTGCTCGCGCTCGACGAGCTCGTCGCGCTCGGTGCGCAAGGCGTCATCGATTTTCCGATGCAGGACACGCTCGCCGAGCCCGGCTGGGAGGCGCCGTTCTCGAACGCGTTCTACGGCTGGGACGCGGCGATCAGCCTGGACGACACCGGCCGGCCGGCGCCGTCCTCGGCCGGAACGCTTCCCCGTCCGGACCGTTGGGAGCCGACCGCCGCGTTCGGTGCGCTCGTGAGCCGCCTGCGTCCGCTGCTGACCTCGGCGCACCGTGTCGCCGACGTCGCGGTCGCGTACGGCGAGCCGCCGCCGCGCGCCGATTCGCGTCCGCCCGCCGGAAGCGGCGCCATCGTGACGCGCGTGCGCGACGAGCTGCGCCGCTGCACGGAACGCGGGCTGACGTGCGCGCTCTTCGACGTGCGCCGCCCGCCGCGCGATCTGCGATCCGCCTCCGGCGACGTCGTGATCGGCCCGGAGCTCGCGCGCGCTTCCGCGCCGGGCGTCCTCCGCGCGCTGCGCGCGATGCTGCACCGTTCGCACGTGCACGTGACCTCGTCGGTCCCCGCCGCACGCGGGTCCGGGACGACGCGCCTCGTTTCGCCGTACGGGACCCTTGCGATCGCGGCGAACTGGACCGATCGCGCGCGCGACGCGCGGTTCGGTACGGTGACCTCGACGCTCGCGCCGCACACGGTCGTGATGCGTGCCTCGTCGCTCGCGCTCGCCGTCTTGGGCACGCCGGACGATCGCCGGCGCGTCTCCTCCGACGATTGCGATCTGATCGCGGCGCGCGTGCTCGGCGCCGAGGTGCTGTCCTTCGCCCCGTCGCCGACCGAAGAACGCCGGCACGGCGGCGAGCCGTCGTGCACCGTGCACGTCGGCGCGCGCGGCGCCGCGGCGACCTCGGTGGTGCTGCGCGGGCGCGAGTCGCTCGATCTGCCCGGTCTGACGGTTCGCAAGCCGCTCGTCGTCGGCGAGGTGCACCGCGGCGTCGAGCCCGGGCGCATTCGCGTCGGTCCGCGCGCCGATCTCGCCGTCGACGACGCGGACGGTCCCGCACCGCGCGGGGAAGCGCTGGCGGCCGTCGCCGACGCGTTGCCGGAGCTCGGAGCATCGACCGTCGTGCTGCGCAATGACCGGCTTCGCGTCTTCGTCGACCCGCGCGCCGGCGCGCGCGCCTTCGGACTTCAGGCGCGGTCCGGACCGCGCTCGCCGAGAACGGTCGAGCGGACGCCGCGCGGAGAGGGCTGGTCGCCGAACGCGTTCGACGCGACGGGCGGGTGGCGCGACGGCCTCGCGTCGCCGCTTCCGGCTTCGCCGCGCGACTACATCGCGCGCTACACGCACGCGTATCCCGCCGGCACGTTCAACCGCGCGTACGGCGCGCGGATCGCCGCGTCGGGATCACGCGCCGTCGTCCGCTTCCGGTACGCGATGCCCGACGCGAGACCGGCGGGCGCGACGTTCGAGCGCGTCGTCTCGCTCGAAGCCGGCGTCGCGCGCGTCGCGGTCGACGAGTGCCTCGACGTGCCCTCCGGGGTCCCCGTTCCGCCGGGGCAGCGTGCGGTCGTGCGATCCTCGCTGCCGCTTCTCTCCGTGCCGGCGCCCGCGGGGCCGCACGCATCGGTACCGCCGGCCACCGGCGCCGCCGGCGCCGCGGCCGCCGTGGCGCTCGACGGACTTCCGCGCGACCGCGCCGTGACGCTCCCGCGCGAGCAGACCGCGGTCGGGGAGTACCGCGACGGCTTCGCCTTCGTCGTCGCCTGGCCGCCCGGTGCGGTGGAGCGCGCCGCGTGGACGCCGTACCGCAGCACGGGGACGCTCGCGCTCACGCTCGCCCCGGGGTGGCGCCGGACGGTCTACTCGTACGCCTGGGCCGGCGACGTCGCGGCGGCGCGCGCGTTCATGGAGGCGGAGCGAACGTGGGTCGCCGCGAATCCCGGGCCGTCGGCCGAGAGTCGAGGGGAAGTGGCGAAACGGTATACGCAGTCGCCTCAAAAGCGACCGAGTGCGAGCTCATGTGGGTTCGAGTCCCACCTTCCCCAATGACGACACCGACCGATTTTCAGCGCGAATCCTACCGCATCGACGAGCAGATCTGGGACGCGCTCGCGTTCCGTGAGGGCGACCGTCTGCTCTTCCTCGGCGTCGCCAACGACGGCGCGTGGATCGCCCGCGCCGCCGAGATCGGCGCGAAGGTCGACGTCGTGTGCGGCGACCCGGCGCAGATCGCGCGCGTCGAGGCGCTCGGCGCGACGCCGCTGCGCGGCAGCGCGACGCTGATCCCCGCGGTCGAGAACGCGTACGACGCCGGCGTCGCGATGCATTACCTGCACGAGATCGACCCGGGCTTTCACGCCCAGGTGGTCTCCGAGCTCGCGCGCGTCGCGCGCCGGGTCGCGATCGTCGAGCCCTCGCCCCCGGCCGACCGGCTCGGGAAGCGCATCGCGGCGCTCTACGCGCGCGCGAAGCGCGAGAACGGCCAGTTCGAGAGCTATCAGCCGCTGGAGTACTGGCGCAAGCTGCTGATGATGGCGAAGGCCGACGTCTACCAGTCGCTCTTCACGTTCACGCGCGTCCCGCCGAAGCGCGCCGTCGCCGAGACGGTCTCGCTCATCCTCGACGCGATGGCGATCGAGGATCTGCCGAAGCGCTATCTCGACGAGCTGCGCGAGCTCGCGGCGCGCCCCGACGCGCAATTGCTCCCGCTCTCGCGGATCGTGCTGGTCGGCACGTCCGCCGGTGCCGATCTGCCCGCCGGGAGCGGCCGGCCGTTCCGGCCGCACGCGCTCTCGACGCCCCAGCCGCCGTCGGTCGAAGCGAGCGGCAGGCCCGGAGCGGCGGGGTCGCCGGGCGCGCCCGCGGCCGGAAGCCCGGGCACGCCGGCGGCCGGAGCGCCGGGCGGGCCGGCGAAGACGTCGCCGGGCATCGCACCGTCCGGCACGAGCCTCCCCGGGACGCTGGCGCCCGCGCCGTGGCCGGCTCCGGGATTCGCCCCGCCCGAGCCGGAAGAGCCGGAGCTTCCGCCGCCCCCGCCGCCGCCGGCCGCCAAGCCCGGCCGCGGCTTCACCGCACCGGCCGGGCCCGCCGCACCGGCGGCGCCGCCCAATCCGGCGCCGTTCGCCGCGCCGTTCGCCGTCCCGGGCGGCGAGGAAGACGACGAGGCGCCGTTCGGCGGCTCCGCGGAGACGCAACCCGGCTTCGGCTGGTCCTGGGAGCCGCCGGAGCGGCCCGACTCGCCGATCGACGACCGCCCCGAGCGCGGCAGCTAGATCGCGACCGGTGTCCTCGGATAGTCGACGCAAACGGACGCCTCGGATTCGACGGCGCGCATCGCGGCGAGGGCGACGTGCTCGTGCCAGCGGCGCGCGATCAGCTGCACCCCGAGCGGAAGCCCGGCGCTGTTCTGCTCGACGCGGCGCGCGGCGGCGTCCACCATGTCGCGCGATGCGGGCCGCTCCGTTTCCTCGCCGCTTCGGACGCGGGTGACCGGAACGACGCCGGCCGGGTATCCGAGGACGTTCGCGAGCAGGCTGTAGCTGCCGAGAAGTCCGAGATCGTGCGCCGCGCCGTGCGTGTACGCGGGGACCGGCGAGGGCGGGCAGAGCAGCACGTCGATCGGTCCGCCGTCCGCGTCGTCGAGCGCGCGAGCGACGCGCTCCCGATACGCCGCGAGACGTTCGACGAGCTCCCAGTAGTGGTGCGTGTCGCTCCAGCCGAACGCGCGCAGCTTGTCGGCGCTGCCGCTCTGACCGATGAGTACGAGCAGCCGGCGAATGATGCTCAGCATGCCTCGCGAGCGTTGCCCGAAGGTGATCAGCGGGGCGATCGTCGGGTCGACGCGCTCGCCGTGCAGCAGCTCTTTGAAGCGGCGGCCGCGGTCGGCCGACAGGAGCCCGAAATACAGATCGATCGCCTCGTCGAGCGCCGGCGGGCGCCACGACGTCACGCGCGCGCCGCGCGCTGCGAGCGCGGCGGCGGCCTCGCGCACGGCGCGTCGGACCGCGGGTCCGGGCGCGTACGCGCCGTCGTCTTCGAAGACGGCCACGCGAAGGCTCGCGACGTCGACCGAGCGATGATCGCCGAGCGGCGGCGACGGCTCGCCGAACGGCGCCGCCGCGATGATCCCGAGCCCGAGCGCAACGTCGTCGACGGTGCGCGCGAGCACGCCGACTTGGCTGACGATCGCGCGTTGGCCCAGCGGGACGCTGCCGGTGCCGCGGTCCGGCGTTCGTCCCTGCGTCGGCTTGAGTCCGGCGATACCGCAGAACGCGGCCGGAATCCGAACGCTGCCGCCGATGTCCGTCCCCACGCCGAGCGGGGAGCCGCCGGCCGCGACGATGGCACCCTCGCCGCCGCTGCTGCCGCCCGGCGAACGATCCGTGTTCCACGGATTGTTCGAGCGCCCGTAGACGGGGTTCGAGCTTTCGAACGCGAGCAGCAGCTGCGCGACGTTGGTCTTGCCGACGACGATCGCACCAGCGGCGCGGAGCCGCGCGACGTGCCGATCGTCGTCCGCCGCCGCCGCTTGCGCGCGCGCCGCGAGACCGAACGTCGACGGCGTGCCCGCGACGTCGATGCACTCCTTGACCGTGATGGGGACGCCGTGCAACGGACCCGTCGGCGCGCCGGCGGCGCGCCGCCGGTCGGCCTCGCGCGCTTCCGAGCGCGCGTCGTCGTACCGCTTGACGACGACGGCGTTGAGCTTCGCATTCACCTGCTCGATGCGCGCGATGTGCGCTTCGACGACCTCGGCCGACGAGAGCGTCCCCTCGGCGATCGCCCGCGCCAGCTCGCCGGCGGACGTTTCGTAGAGATGCGTGCGAATCGGGGAAGCGTTGCTTGTCATCTGCAGCCTCGCGAACGGAGCGAACGGTTTTCCTCCACGCTACTACCGGCGCGCGCGCCACGCATGAGGAGTTCTCCCTATGCGAACGATCCGGTGAGGCCGTGTTCGATCGCGTACAGCGTCGCGCCGGCTCGCGTCGAGACGCCGATCTTCGAATAGACGCTCTGGATGTGGTTGTCCGCGGTCTTGGGCGCGATCTGCAGCCGCGCCGCGACCTGTTTCGTCGCCATCCCGGCGGCGAGAAGCCGCAGCACGGAGAGCTCGCGTTCGGTCAAGCCCGCGACGAGCTCACGCCCTGCGCGGGGCGGCGCATGGCCCGCCGATGCGAGGACGGCGTTCGCCGCGTCGGGGTCGAGCCGTCCCTCGCGGACCTCGCGCTGCAGCGTCGCGGCCGCGGCGTCCGCCGAAAGCGCCGCACGGTGCGGGCGCGTCTCGGTCATCGCCTGGTAGCTGTCGGCCGCGGCGAGGATCTTCGCCGCGGGCGTGAGCGCGGCGCCGCGCGCCGCACGGTGGTATCCCGTGCCGTCGAGCCGCTCGTGATGGTGCCCGGCGATCGCGCCGAGCCGCGCGAGCCCGGGCGAGCGCGCGAGCACGCGCTCCGTGTAATACGCGTGCATGCGCACGCGCTCCGTCTCGGCTTCACCGAGGGCTCCCGCTTTGCACCAGATGCCGCTCGAGATCGCGACCGAACCGACGTCGTGCACGTAGCCGGCGAGCTCGACCGTCGCCGCGTCGGAACGTCCGATGCCGCAGCGCTCGGCGGCGCGAGCGGCGAGCGCTGCGACGCCGCGGGAGTGGCCGGCGGTGTACGGCGACTTCAGATCGGTGAAGTCGGCGATCGCGACGCACGCTCGCGCGAGCTCGGCGTCCGTGAACGTGGCGTGCACGCCGGGCTCGAGCGCGAGGACCTCGTCCCACGTCGGCTCGGACGCGAACACGCCGCACGAACGGGCGGCCGACGCGCAGAAGCGGTCGACGACGACGGGATCGTAGGCCGTCCCCCGCCGGCCGCGGACGATGGCGAGCATCGCGTCGGCGCCGTGCGCATCGTGCAGCGCCTGCGCATCCTGCACGAGCGAGACGACCCGCACGGCCGGAAGGATCGCCTCGCCCTTCAGCCCGTTGGGCTGGCCGCGGCCGTCCCAGCGCTCGTAGATCTGCCCGAGCGCGCGAATGACCAGCGGCCCGAAGCCCAGCCGTTCGGCGAGCCGCTGCGCGACCTCGCAATGGCCGGCGAACGCCTCGTGCGTCGCGCTCGGCGCCGCGGCGATTCCTCGCGCGAGCGCACCGGCGAGGTGCAGCGTTCCTGTGCCGGCGTGCGCCGCGCCGATTCGCCGCGCCAGCATCCCGAGCACGTCGGGCAACTTGCCGGGATCGATCGTCGCAAAGTCGCGCCGCAGCTCGAGCTCATCGCCGAACAGCGCGGCGAAGACGTGCGTCTCGGCGTTACAGCCGATGTAGCGCAGCAGCGCTTCATAGTAGACGTCACCGAGCTGCGCTGCGTCGAAGCCGAGCTCCTCACCGAGCCGCACCGCGACGACGCACGAGCGCAACGCGAAGGCCATCGGCTGCCCCATCGCGAGGTCGGTCGCGAGCGAGAGCGCCGCGACGACGTCGGCGCGTCGCACGCCCGTCGCACCCGAGTCGAAGGCACCGGTGCGCTGTGCCATCGCACCCGAGATTCGGGCTCGGTTGGGCTAGAGCATTTCGCGGGCGAGGCGCAGCGCGTCGCGCACGAGGGCGACGCCGGAGGCGGTGCGGCGAAACGCGAGCTTCATCTCCGGCGGCACCGGGCCGCGCCGAATCACCTCGAGCGCAGCCGCGGCGCGCGCCGTCAGCGGCTGCACGCGCTCGAGCGCGTCCGCGAGGCGCTGCACGTCGCGCTCGGCGCGACCCAGCGCCGCGACGACCGGCAGGTCGGCGTACGCCTCGACGCGCCCGCCGAGCTGCTTCAGGCCGCCGACCGCGTGCGCAAGCTGGACGACGGAAAGCGCGAGCACGACGACGACCGCGGCAAGGACGACCCACCAGACCAGCGCGTGCGCGCTCACCGGCTAGGCCGCCGTCTCGCTCTTCTTCGAGGACGTGTCGGTCGACGACGAGCCGCTCGGCGCGGACTCACCGGAGCCGGACGACTTGCGGGAGTCGGTCACGTAGAAGCCGGACCCTTTGAACACGATCCCGGCCGGGTTGAAGACGCGGCCCAGTGCGCCGCCGCAGCTCGGGCACGTCCCCTCGTAGCTCTCACGGAAGCCGTGGCGCACCTCGGTGACCTGCTGACACGCGCGGCACTGGTAGTCGTAGAGTGGCACGGAGATAGTCTACCCGACTTTAGCAGACTGCGTCAACGACTGCTAGAGCGGCCGCCCGCGGCCGTCGGTCAGAAGTCGACCAGTACCGCGTCGGGATCGCGGTCGAACTCGCAGAGCCCCTTGAAATGGATCAGCGAGTCGCTGAGCGCGACCTCGAGCTTGCGGCGCCGGGTCAAGCGGTCGAAGAGATGCCCCAGGACGCCGCCGTACGTCGGGTAGTCGACGCGCAGCACGACCTTCGAGCGCTCGGACTTCTGCTCGATCCGGATGTCGATGCGCCGGCGGCACGAGTAGGCGCCGACCAGCGAGAGCTGGTGGCCCGGGATGAACCGGTCGACTTCGAACAGCTCCTCGTCATCGCCGGGCAGGTTGGCGCGGATCGCGACCTCGCTCCCGAGCTCGAGCGGACGCGACGGATCGATGCGCCGTGCGCTGCGCAGGATCGAGAACCAGACCGGCCACTTCTCGACCTCGCAGAGGAGGCCGAACGCGGTGGGTCCGGGCGCCGCGAGATCTTCGCTGCGACGGAGCGCCCGGGGCGACGGCCGGTCCAGCGTTACGGACAGAGCCATATGCTCCACTTGTCGGCGCTTGCGCTCGAACCCTTCAGCGCACCACTATATCTTGTGCACCCGCTCCACAAAATGCACTACACCTTGTGGAGAACTTCGGGGACGATGTGGATGGTCACGCCTTCTGCGGGATCGGGACGGAACCGTCGCCGACGCCGCGCGCGAACGCCACGAGCGCGCGAATGCCCGTCGGGATCGCGTCCTCGTCGAGCCGGAACTGCGGGCTGTGCCCGGAATGGATCGACCCGACCGCCTCGTTGTAGATGCCCAGGCGCACCATGACGCCCGGGACGCGCTGCGCGAAGTAGGCGAAGTCCTCGCCTCCCATCGTCGGCGGCGGCGAGTCGACGGGGATCCCGGCGACGTCGCGCACGTACGCCTTGAACGCGTTCGCGAGCTCGGCATCGTTGACGACGGGCGGATAGCCGTAGATCATCTCCAGCTCGGCGCGCGCGCCGTACGCTTCGGCGACGCCCTCCACGATGCGCCGCACTTTGTGCTCGGCGTTCTCGCGGATCGTCATGTCGTGCGTGCGGATCGTTCCGGTCATCACGACGCGGTCGGCGATGACGTTGTTGCGGTAGCCGCCTTCGATGGTGCCGACGGTCACGACGATGCTGGCGAGCGGATCCGTCTCGCGCGCGGCGACGTTCTGCAGCGCGAGCACGATCGCCGCCGCGCACGGGATCGCGTCGACCGCCTTGTGCGGCCACGCGCCGTGCCCACCCTTGCCGCGGACGGTCACGCGAAATTCGTCGGCGGCCGCGTTCACCGCGCCCGGCGTGATGCCGACGGTCCCCGTGCGCAGCCGCGGATCGACGTGCAGCATCGTCACCGCTTCGACCCGCGGATCGTCGAGCGCGCCCTGCTCGATCATCGGCAGCGCGCCGCCCGGCCCTTCTTCGGCGGGCTGGAACAGCAGCACGGCCGTGCCGTGAAAGAACTCGCGCGTCTCGTGCAGCGTGCGCGCCGCGCCGAGCAGCATCGCGGTGTGCGCGTCGTGCCCGCAGGCATGCATCTTGCCGGGAACTTCTGATGCGCACGCCTCGCCGGAATCCTCGGTGATCGGCAGCGCGTCCATGTCGGCGCGCAGCCCGGTGACGCGCCCCGGCAGCGCGCCGCGGACGATCGCGACGACGCCCGTGCCGGCGACGCGTCGATGCTCGATTCCCGCCGCATCGAGCTCGCGCTCGACGATCGCCTGCGTGTTGAACTCTTCGAACCCCAGCTCCGGACGCCGATGGATCTCGCGCCGGATCGCGACCGCCCGCTCGGCGGTCTCACGCATCACCGTCATGCCGCCGTTTTCGTGCCGACTTCGCGAAGGTCCGCTGGCTTTGCGTCAAGACGTCTTTCGAGAGAAGTCGAGTAGGATGAAAGCGGCGGTGACGGAATCATGCCCACGTCACATCATGTAGGTTCGTCATGATCGTGCACTAGGCCGTTCGACGATCTAGACACTTACCGACGAACACACCTTCACCCGAAGAACGGAAGACCGCCGCCGAGGCGCTTTGGAGCCTCTACCCGAGCCTTCCGGACGACGAGCCCGACACTGCGCTGTTCCTTCTCGATGAATCGAAGCGATCATACGATCAATGGGCTGAGAGCAACGCGAGAATTGAGGGCAAAGCATCTCGGCTGCTGGCGTTTATTGCAGGCGGCACCGGTCTTTTGACGCTCGTTTCCGGGGTGAATGCCGATCGCCATGTTCCAGTCGGCCCTTTCCTGTATCTTGCCGTCGGCGCCGCGTTCGTCTCGCTGCTGTGCTGCCTATACGTTGTCCGCCCGAAGTTGCGCGATCACCCTGGCGTCAGCGACTATGTCAGCCCGGCTGTCGCGCTATCATCCAAGTCGCGCTTCCACATCGCGCTGAGCCTTGCCGAAGACTACAATCAAAGCATCCTCGAAGTCGCCAGACTCCGACGATACGACCCGGTCGCGTGGAGTGGGGCGCAAGCATCCATCGCCCTCGCCGCATTCGCCATTCTCGCGCACCTGCTGCTCTATCTCAATGCGCCGACTGCACCGCCGAGTATGGTATCGTGTAAGGGCCGGTCCGGCGCCATACGAGGCGGTTTGGCCTGGAAAGCGTCCTGCCAGGAGGGAACCCGTGCCCGATAAGCCGCAGCCTACGTTCGAGCGCCCGCCAACCCCCCCGAGCAACCAGACGCTCCATGAAGGCTGGCGCCCAGCCCCACCGCGCCCGCCCCAGCCTCGCGAGGGGTAACCGGACCGTTCCAGACCATCGCAGGGCGCGTGCACTCACCCTTGACCCCGTTGTGAAGAAGCGAGCGGTGCATGCCGCTCGCTTCTCTTTCTCACCTAGCGGTTCTGTTGTCCGCTCGAATGTCGCCGCCTATCAGCCAGAGACGCGGAGTTCCACCGCAGCCTTCAGCTGCGGTAGCGCAGGAACGCCGGGACTTCGATGTCGTCCATGTTCACCGGCGCGACCTTGTCGAACTCGAGCGTCTTGCCGAGCGGCTCGCTTCCGGACACCAGGCGGCTCGGGCGCGTGCCGAAGCCGGCGGCGAGGACCGTGACGCGAACCTTGCCCTGCAGCTCCGGATCGACCGACGCGCCGAAGATGATCTGCGCCTCGCTGTCGACGGCCCGCGAGATCATCTCGGCGGCTTCGTTCACCTCGTACATCGAGAGATCGAGCCCGCCGGTGATGTTGAAGATCACCCCGCGCGCGCCTTCGATCGTCGTCTCGAGCAGCGGCGAGGCGATCGCCTTCTGCGCGGCGTCGGCGGCACGGTGCTCGCCTGAGCCTTCGCCGATCCCCATCATCGCGGACCCGGCGTCGGTCATGATCGTCTTCACGTCGGCGAAGTCGAGATTGATCAGACCGGGCTGCGTGATGAGATCGCTGATCCCCTGGATCCCCTGGCGCAGCACGTCGTCGGCGTAGGTGAACGCCTCGTTGAGCGGCGTGCGCTTCTCGATGATCTGCAGGATGCGTTCGTTCGGGATCGTGATGAGCGTGTCGACCTTCGCCTCGAGCTCGGCGATCCCGCGCTCGGCGGCCTGCATCCGCTTGCGCCCTTCGAACGCGAACGGCTTGGTGACGACGGCGACGGTCAGCGCGCCGGATTCGCGCGCGAGCTCGGCGACGACGGGCGCCGCGCCCGTGCCGGTCCCGCCGCCCATCCCGGCGGTGATGAAGACGAGGTCGGCGCCGTCGAGGATCATCGCGAGATCCTCGCGCGACTCGTCGGCCGCCTCGCGGCCGATGTTCGGGTTGGCGCCGGCGCCGAGACCGCGCGTCAGACCGTTGCCGATCTGCACGGTGTTGTTGGTCTTGCTGTTCCGCAGCGCCTGAACGTCGGTGTTGATCGCGTAGAAGTCGACGCCCGACAGACCGGCGTCGATCATGCGGTTCACCGCGTTGCACCCGCCGCCGCCGAGTCCGATCACCTTGATCGTCGCCGCGTGCTCGGGCACGAACCGTTTCGCATCAGCCATCAGTGCAAGTTCCTCGTCCGAGAAGAGCGCAATTTGTTCGATTCGCGCCACGCGAACCCGATCAGTTCCATAGCGAGGACCACCAGGTCCAGAGCTTCGCCAGAACGCCCGTGCTCTGGCCGTTGAGGTGCGGCACCGCCTCGCCGCGAGGACCGAACAGGACGAGCCCGACCGCAGTGGCGTACTGCGGCTGCTTCACCGCGTCGGTGAGCCCGGCGACGGTCGCGGGGACGCCGATTCGCACGGGAAGGCCGAACACCTCGCCGGCCGTCGCGTCGATCCCGCGGAGCTGCGCGCCGCCGCCGGTCAGCACGATCTCGCTGAGCACCTGGTCGCGCGCGATGTGCTCGACGACGTTGGTCTTCGCCATCCGGAACATCTCGAGGACGCGCGGAAGGACGATCGAACGGAGCTGCGCCGCCGTCACCTCGCGCGTGCTGCGCCCGTCGAGCGTCTTCACCTGGAACGCCGTCTCGGCATCGTCGGGTCGCACGAATCCCGAACCGTACGTGCGCTTCACGTTCTCCGCCTCGGCGAACGTCGTCTTCAGTCCGAGCGCGATGTCGTTCGTGATGATGTTCCCGCCGACGGGGATCGTCGCGCTGTGCACGATCCCGCCGTCGGCGAAGACCGCGATGTCGGTCGTGCCGCCGCCGATGTCGAGCAGCACGACGCCGACCTGCCGCTCCTCCGCGAGGAGCGTCGCGGCGCCCGACGCGAGCGGTTCGAACACGATGCCGGCCGGCTCGAGCCCCGCCCGGTGCACGCACTTGAGGACGTTGGAGATGAACGACGAGCCGCCGGTGACGATGTGCGTGTCGACCTCGAGCCGTCCGCCGCTCATCCCGACCGGGTCGTGGACGCCGTCCTGACCGTCGATCGTGAAGTGGCGCGGGAGCGCGTGGATGATCTGACGCTCCGCGGCGAGGTTGATGATCTTCGAGGCGTCGACGACGCGCCGGACGTCGGTCGCGACGACCTCGCGATCCTCGCCGGTGACCGCGACGACGCCGCGGTTGTTCGTCGAGCTGATGTGCTCGCCGGTGACGCCGACGTACACCGACGACACGTGCACGCCCGCCATCCGCTCCGCCTTCTCGGTCGCGGCCTCGATCGCGTGGACGGTCGCCTCGAGGTCCGTCACGACGCCCTTGCGCATCCCGGTCGACGGCGCCTCGCCGATCCCGAGAATCTCGAGACCGTCGGGGCCGGACGCTGCGACGACGGCACACGTCTTCGTCGTGCCGATGTCCAGGCCGGCGATCGTCTCGCCCCTAGCCATCCGTCGTCACAGTCACTTGCACCACGATATATTGTGCCTCGGTCGGGCGATACCTACGAAATAGTCCACAAGCCGCCCACAGAAACGCTCCACAGGGCGGTGGACGAGCTTTACCGGAACTCGACGATCGGCGTTCCGGGCGCACGCAGGTCGATCGCGCGCAGGGGCCGTTTCGACCCGATCCCGGCGCGTACCGGCCCGACGAGCGCGGCTTTTTTCGCGAGGTCCGCATCGTCGCCGAAGCGCAGCGTCACGCCGGTGACGTCGACGGCGTCGAGCCCGCCCCAGCGGTCGCGCCGCACGCTCCGCACGGCGAGATTCGCGTCCTCGAGCAGCTTCGCGTCGGCCAGCAGCCGGCCGACGTCGGGATCGGCGATCGTCCGCCCGGGCGGCGGCAGCGCCGCCGCTCCGGCGTCGATCCGCGCCGCGCTCGCGGCCGCGCACCCGTCCTGAAGGACGCGCGCGGTCCGGTCGATCGTCACCTCGCGGCCGCCCGCTCGCACGCAGCTCGACGGGCGCCGCACCGTGAAGCTCAGCTCGACCGCCGGCTTCGGAAACTGCGTCCGCCGCACCGTCGCGCGGTCGACGTACGGGATCGCCTCGATCCGATGCCGGATCGCGGCGGGGTTCAGCAGCCAGACGTTCGCGCCCGCGCCGATCGCGGCGGCAGCGCGAACCTGCGCGGGCGAGACCGGCGAACCGGCCGGCGCTTCGACCGCCACGCGCGTGACCCGGAACCACGGCGAGCGCGCGAGCGCCACGCCGCCCCACGCGCCCAGCGCCGCGAGCACGACGAGCACGATCCAGAACGGCATGATGCGGGCGAGGATCCCGGGGCGGCGCCGGCGCCGCCCCGAGGCGCGCGGCCGCGTGGTCGTCACCGCAGCACGTACCGCTCGATGGCCTCGGCGACGCCGTCGTGCGCGACGTCGCCGACGACGTCGTCGGCGCGCGCGAGCAGCTCGGGCGGGCCGGAGCCCATCGCGATCCCCACGGCGGCCGCGTCGAGCAGCGGCACGTCGTTCCATGCATCGCCGACCGCGAGCGTCGCCTCGAGCGTGACGCCGAGACGCTCGGCGACGAAGCGGAGCGCTTCGCCCTTGTTCACGGCCGGGTCGACGACCTCGACGAAGTCCTTGTGGCTCCGGGTGAGGTACGCGCGCTCGCCGAGGAGCGCGCGCAGCGCGGCGAGGTGCGCGTCGGCGCGTTCGGGCTCGTCGACGAGGACGATCTTGATCGTCGGCCGGTGCGAGAACGATTCGCGCAGCGAGCGCACGAGGTGCGGCTCCACGCGCGCGAGCGCGGTGTAGCGGCGCGAGAAGCGATTGATCTCGTCGACGTAGAGGACGTCGTCGGCGTAGCACTGCGCGTGCACGCCGTGCTCGTGCGCCCAATCGAGCACTTCGCGGGTGACGTCCTGCGCGACGGGCGTCTCGCGCAGCGTCGCGCCGGTCGCGACGTCGAAGATCGCCGCGCCCTGGTAGCACACGATCGGCCCGGTGATGCCGAGGGTCGTCGCGAACGGCTTCGCGGCCGCGAACATCCGGCCGGTGACGATCGTGATCGCCGCGCCCTGCGCGCGCGCCGCTTCGACGGCGGCGCGGACGCGCGGCCGCACGACGAGATCGTCGCCGATCAGCGTCCCGTCGAGATCGAGCGCGACGAGACGGATGCGCGGGGGCGAGATCATCGGACGACGCGTTCGGCGCGGCGGACGGCGATCCCGTCCCGCGCCTCGATCTCAGGACGCCGTCGCCGGCTCGCTGCGCGCCTGCGGCAGCCCTTTGTCGGTCTTGGCGTCCTCGGAGCGTCGCAGCCAGCCGAGGACGAACGCGAACGCGATCGCCGCGCCCGGGATCACGCCGATGAGGCGCGGATCCTTGTCGATCACCCACCCGCCGAGCGCCGGCGCCGCCATCAGCGCGAGATTGCTCATCGCATCGTTGAAGCCGAGCGTCGCGCCGCGCTTGTCGGCGGGCGAGCCCTTCGAGAGCAGCGCCGCGATCGTCGGCTCGATGCACGCCGCGCCCGCGCCCCACACGACGAGCACGCACACGAAGAACCACAGCTCGTGCGCGAAGCCCAGCAGTCCGTAGGCGATCGCGTTGAGCGCGAGGCCGATCTGTGCGACGACCGCGTCGCCGAGCCGCTTCGCGACGGGCCCGACGACGATCACGAGCATCACGCCGCCGACGACGCCGGTCCCGGCCATGAGCCAGCTCGCCTCCTGCGGGCCGAAGTCCAGCGCGCGCTTGACGTACAGCGCGAAGACCGAGAAGAAGTACGTCACGGCGAAGATGAACAGGAAGTGCCGCACGATCAGGCTGCGGATCGCCGGCTCCGAGACGACGACCTTCGCCGCGGCGCGCAGGTTCAGCCGGCCGTCTTTGCCCCGTTTGGTCGCCGGGAGAAAACGGATCGTCAGCCCGATGTTCAGCACTTCGATGACGGCCGCGACGACGAACGGCACCCAAAAGCCGAACCGCACCAGAAAGCCGCCGGTGACGGGACCCAGGACGATGCCCAGTCCGAACATGGCGCCGAACACCGCGTAGGCCCGGTCGCGGTACCGCTGCGGCGTGACGTCGGCGATGTACGACTGCGTGACGCCGAGGTTCCCGCCGCCGATCCCCGCGATGCCGCGCGAGACGAACAGCATTGCGAGCGTCGGCGCCCACG